>MDTA01139883.1_pt1 | contig 10405 bp, 3 predicted proteins | sample 811151 | NCBI WGS metagenome assembly MDTA01 (sample SAMN05326648, study PRJNA326480) | marine metagenome | isolation source: seawater | place: Indian Ocean: South | collected 2010 | reverse complement strand
GTTGGAATATTATTCTTTTAAAATAATAAAGGGATGCTACTTAATTGTAACATCCCTTTTTTTTATGCATACAAAAACTTTTTAGTTTTCTCTGCTTTATATGCCCGCTTTTCCCAAGGCAGATCTGGGTCACCCTCTTTATAGGCTTTCCCGTTATACATTATTTTTCCGTTCTTTCTAGCATACTTATTATTATTATAATAAACAAACTTTTTATCATAATTTAATTTACCAGATTTCATATCTATCTGGTGTTGTTGTTCGTGAAGCAAAGTAAGCTTTCTTTCTTTAGGTGAAAGATCCGGTGCTATTTCTATAGTACCATCTTTATGTGCAACACCTGCTACTCCTTTTTTTAATTTTTTATTAGGAGATTTATTTTTTCTTCTTTGTTCATTTCTTAACATAAAATTATAAAGCCGTGGGTTTGTATTTTTAAGCTCTTTTAAATAATCTTCCATGCTAATTCCCTTAACGCCTTTGCTTTTATTATCTATACCTAGTTGCCAATCAGGCCAACCAAGAGCTAATGCAATTCTTTGCCAAGTTTCGTTTTGATCATCTAATGCATCTTTTATATTACGCATTTTTTGAACCAATCTATCAGCCGGTAAATTAAATGTCGCACTTAAAGTTTGGCCCGCAACCTGATAATAAGGATTATCAATATCATATCCTAATTCACGCATATCTTTTCTAGTTTGTTTATACGTAAATACTCTACCAATGTTTATCATTTTTTTAATCCTACTACTAATTGGTGGAGATAGATTAATAGCTTCTAATCCTACTTTTGTATAATCTGGTCTTTTAGAATTTTGCTCTTCAATATATTTTAATATACCATTTTTAATAACTGATATTACAGCGCCACCAACACCTGTTCCCCTTAATATAGTGTCGGCCATACCATTTAATGTTCTTATATATTTTTCTTTATCTTTTTCAGGAGTGTCATCATCATCATCAAAAGCTAAAGCAAATAATGCTTGCTGTAAAGAAGTAAATATAAGATTTTGCATTGAGCTATACCAAATAATTTTTCCCATATTTTCTTTCCAATCGCCACGCCCATTAACTAAATCTAAGGAGCTTTTTTTGATGATCCTAGCATATTGCATAGGTGTGTTAGCAAAAGCTAATATAAGACGCCCTAATGAGCTTGCTTGCTCCATTGAAATCTTATCTGGTCTGGCAGATTGTTGAGATTCTTCACTTGTTTCTTGAAATTCTAAAAAAGCTTTTTCTTGCGCTTCCTTTTCTGATAATCCTTGTCTTATATATGAATTAATTCTGTTTCTATAAAATGATGCACCACCAAAAGCAATAGCAAAGTTATCTGCATATTGTGTAGGTAAGTAACCTTTTTTAAGAATATAAGAAAGTGCAGCTCTAACTTTATTTTTAGACATAGCGGCAGCATTTGCAATTTCATCTGCATCAATATCTGTTTTTAAACCTTTTCTTCTTGATTGCATATAATCTGAATTAAAAAGAAAAGAGAAGTCTTTCCAAAATTGTGGTTGATTAGCAAAAGCTTTTGCAACAGCTAAAGGATTATTAAAAGTAAAGTTTACATAGTTTAATGAAGATATAGTTTGTAGTAAAGCAGATCTTGAATTAAAAAACATTATAGTACCAACAGCCCCACTACCAATATAGTTAAGCCATGCCGATTCTAATCTATTGCCCGATATTCTATTCCTACCTGACTTCATTCTACTTATAGAGTTAACTAAAGCTTCAACATACTTGTCACCATATAAAGCCCTAAGCTTATTTAAATTATCTTTGCTATACACAATATCTACATTATCACTCCATTCTTTCAAATGTTTAGCTCTGGATACAGTGTTTACATAACCCACTAAATCTGTTGTTAATGTTCCAGACAACCAATCAGATGTAGGGTTTGGATAACCATCAACACCCAATAAGCTTTGTATTTGCTGTGCAAAATCTAATAATTGCTTATTGCCTTCTACATATTTAGTTAAAGCTGATATATCTTTTTTAGCTAAAGTTTCAGGTGCGACATCTTGTTTATTCCATAAATAAACTCTTATTGCTTCTTCATTTGAAAAACCTCTTACAGCATCTTTCTTTAAATTACTAGGTGTATTTTTAATTTGCTTTTTAAGCGCTTCCCATTTATTTAAAGTATTAGTTTTATCTGCTTCATAATCTCTATATCCTCTAGCATAAGGTTGTATAATATTATCTTTATACCATTGTTGTGCTTCTTCACCTTTTTTACCTTTTGCAAGTGTTGGATATGTTAATCCTATAAAATCTTCTGCACTATATGGTATAAAAAATTGAAACTTACCTGCTTTACCTGCTAATTTTCTAGCTCTATCTTCAGAGTATATAGCTTCAGCTTTAACACCACTTTGATCTTCAAGTATTTTATTAAATTCTTCGCTTAAAGTTTCTCTTGATGCTAAACCAATATCTGGTATATTAAAGCCATTTGTATTAACATTATATACTTCAGCAAATGTTTTACCAGTTATATGAATTATACCGTTAGGATCAATACCTCCGTGCATAGCTACCATATCATTAAAATATCTTTCGAGCCAGCTACTGCTAAATACTTCCCAACCTACGGGCATATCATGCATATATCCTGCACTTTTTAATTTAAGATTATCAGCTTGGTCTAAAGCTATTAATTTAAAATTATTTAGTACAGCTTCTAAATCTATATGAAAATTCCTATCAGGGCTAAGCATGCTTAAAATTAAAGTACGGCCTACATGCACTTGTTGCATAGCATGCTCATATTCAAGAAGCTTAAATGTTCCATCAGGATTTTCTTTTGTTGGATTACTTCTTGCTCCTTTAGGATTTAATGAAAAGCCTACAACTTCTGCTAAATATCTAATAGGGTGTTCAGCATTGTTTGTTGCTAATTGAAAAAATTGCGCAATAGCAACAGCAGCATTAGGATCATCAATAACCGCTTCGTTAAATCTATTAAACATTTGCCTACCAATACGATTATTACGGTTATTAAACTCTCTAAGTGCTTGTTCAGCTTCTAAATTATGGTTTTCTTCTGTATAGCCTTTTGTTATTTTATCACCAAGTTTTTGAATAGAATTTTTATAAGGTTGATTTTTAAAATTAGTAATTACCTCACCGTTTTGGTCAAGCATAGGTGATCCCCAATTTTTAAAATCTGCTATTTCTTTTAAAACATATTCTTTTAATTTTTTGTTCCCGCCTTCTCTAGCTTTTTTGTTAACTTGCCTAAAATTTTTATTAGCGTACATGTTAGCAGTGTCTGATAAACTAAATTGTATAAACTCTTTAGGAACTCTAGACCAAATATACTTTTTTTGTAATTCTATATGTTCTTTAAACTCCTCAAATGTTTGAAAATTTTGAAGTTTAACTGTACCAGGTTCCAACCCAAGTTCTTTTTCTAACTTTTTAATAAAGTTTTTACCAGTTTCTAAAAACAATTCATCTACAAGTTCTCTTGAAGCTAAACCAATACCTACAGTGTTTTTAAACTTTTGACCAATTTCTGTTGGATCTAACTTTACTCTAGATTCATTAGAAATAGCTCTAGCTATAGCATTGTTTAATTTTTTCTTACGATCACTTTTTAAGCTAGCGGGTTTTCCCGGTGCAATATCTTTACCTTCATAATAATCTATAAACGCTTCTTTTGAAGGAGGATTATCAAGACTCCAATTAGATGATACCCCCGAACCCATTTGAAAATCTATATAAGTTAAAGCAGCATTAAGTAAAGGTTCAAAGTTTTTATTTAAATATTGAGAAAAGGCATCTGATGTTTTAGTATTTTTACCAAGTTCTGTTGAAATATCATTAAATAATCTATCAACAAATATTTCTGCAAAAGCCTTGTTTCTTTCTTTTAATTTTTTAACATCTGTAAGATTTTTACCTGTTAAAGCTTTTTCAGCTTTTAAAATAGCTTTTTCTTCAAGATCTAATATTTTTGTTTTAAACTCTTGAGGTAAATTTAATAAATCTATTATAGATTCACCTGCGGTATCAGTTTGTTCGGATGCTACATCAAAAGCTTCTGTTATATCTGTAGCTATACCACCACCACCTTTTTCTACTATAGATTCTATGCCTAGCCTTTTAGCTGTACGATTAGATCTTTGAAAAGCTCTAATAGTAACGTACTTATCTAAATTTTGTTCACCTGGTTTATAGTTATTACTTACATCAGCAATTATTTCATTAAGTAACTCTTCTTTCCACTGCTTACGAGCATTACTTCTGTTTTCATCTACAATTCTAGTTGCATCTTCTGGTATAGGATCAAATCGTTTTTTAGCTAAAGTTTCTAATACAGGAGCAAGTTCTTGCCCAAATTTAGAATCTAACATACTAATTGGAAATTCTCCTTTTGAATCTTGCAATGTTTTTGCTATAAATGCAGCTTTATTTTCTTCTGCAGATAACAAGTCTTGTAAATTTGATCTTGATGCAGCATCATCTATTTCACTATCTTCTTGGGCAGCTATATTTCTTATAGATTGTCGTGAATTAAATTGAACGCTTTTTTGAAAATTAGTTAAAAAGTCTATAGCACCATCTATACTATTAAGTTTTACACCGTTTGCTACATCTTTTCCTGCTATTCTTTGTATAACATTTTTTAATTTAAAACCAAGAACTTCTAAAAAATCTGCATTTTTTGATTTATTTATTACATCTTTTGATATAAGATCACCTATACCTACAAGCAATTCTTCTCCTAACGATGCAGGATCGTAATCACTATATGTTAAATCCTTTAATGCTTTTAAAGTTTGTTTTTGTTTTGTATTTAATTTTTTTGTTTTAGTAAACTCTTTTACTAATCCATCTTTAATATTTTCAAACTCTTCTTTAGAAAGACCTAATTTATTTAACATAGCATGAGTATATTCATGTAAAGCTATATTTTCTTTTGAAGATCTAGCAATTCTATCAACAAAATATGTAATAGAATTATTTTCTTTATTAAATAAAGCATTAGATACGGTAGGTTGACCTTTAACAAATTGTACTTCTGATTGTCTTAATATTAAATCAGCTTCTTTTCTATTAATTTCTTGGCCGTTTATTAATTTTAAAGTTTTATCAGTAGTTTCGTTTAAAAATTTTTCAATATTTTTTATATCTTGATTATAAACTTCAAAATCTTTATCATAATTTTTTGCTTTTTTATTATGAATTTTATTTTTTGTAGTTTGTACTCTAAACTTTGAAATTCTTCTAAGCTGTTCTTCGTTATATTGTTCGTTTGTATCAAGCTTACCAACTAATACATTTACAACTCTTCCTGTATCGGTATCTAAAAGAGCTCTTTTTTTGTTTTGTAATTCTTCGTATTCTTCTGCTCTTTTTTCTTTTATAAGATCTTTTTCTTCTTCAGATAAATTAGGATCTAGCATTGCTTCTTGATATGATTTTTTAACCTTTCTAGCTTTTCTTGCTAATTCAAAAACCTCTTTTTGTTGTTCAAAAGGTAATTCTAATAGCTTAGTTGCGCTAATATCAATTTCATCAACTATTTCTTGCTCTAATTTTTTTAAATCTTCTTTATATTTAGGATCAACTACTAATCCTTTTTTTTGTTTTTTCTCAATTAATATTTTAATATCATTGATTTCTTTTAGTTTTTTGTTAACTTTATTTCTGCTAGTCCTATCTGCTATTTCATTTAATAAAGCACCTTGAGCTACTGATGCGGTGTTAACAACTCTAAATCCACTACCAAAGAATATAGCTTGTGCGGTAGTTTCTTTTGCATTTTCAAACATACTAACGTCTTTGCCGTTAGCTATATCCACTAAATTTTGTATTACACCTGTTGTATTTTCTTGCGCAACCTCTAATGCGGCGCCTGCAGGAATACTTTTTACAGATTTAAAAATAGCTTTTCCTATGTCATCAACACCTAAAACATTTAAACCTTTACTAAAAGTACCATTTAAAAGAAGTTTATCAGTAACAGCGTCTATTCCTTCAGCTGCTCCATATATACCTGCAGATAAAAGTTTTACAGCATCATTTTTATCTATAATTAAATTTTGTTCTTTAATAAAAGTTTTAATTTTTTCTCTATCTAAATCATTTAAATTTTTATCTTCTAAAGCTTTATATGCTTCCTTAATTCTTTCTTCTGCTTCTTTTTCTTCTCTTTTAAATTCAGCTAATTTACCAGTAATACCTGTCTTTATATAAAAAGGAACAGCATAAGGTGTGGTAAGTGCAGCTAAATAAGGCGTTTGTTTAATGAACGAGTCCATCATCCATGTACCTAAACTTGCTCCATCAAAAACATCTTCAATTGATACAGCTTTAGGCAAATATTCCTTATTATATTCTTGTATTGATTTATCAACTTCAAAAAGATATTTAGTTAATTCAGATTCATAAGAGCGATCTTTAGCAAGCATATCAGCAGCATCAGATAATCCTAATGCGGTGCTTGTTAATAATTCAGCCCAAACACCTCCTAGCTGTTCAATATTACCATAATTTCTTTTATAAGCGTCGATCATTAAATCAACATCTTTTTTTTCTGAAGCTATATTAATAAGCTCGTTTGCTTGTTTTTGAGCTTCTTTAATTAAAGTTTTTGCTTTACTTATATCTTCTTTACTTGGATTAATTCCAAATTTTGCAGACTCGTCCGCATTCCTTTTTAATATTTTAAGCGTATTGAAATTTGCTTGTAACTGAGTATTTACTGTATTATAATCTTTATCTAATTCAACACTTGTTTTTCTTACGTTATTAAGAACCTGTCTTCGAACATCGTCATCAACATTTTCAAGAAATTTTCTTGATAATATATCCTTTTTTTTAGATATTTTTTCTGCACTAATTTTTTCATCTAATTCAAAATCACCAGTGTCTTTCCAAGAATTATACATAGAAAGTTCTCCTTCTGTAAAATCATTTTTAGGTATATATGTAACAGAAGTATTATATCCTCCAATTGCAACAGGTGTTTCTGCTTTTTTAAATCTTTCTATTAACTCTTTTTTTAATTCATTATCCGATTCTTCTTTATTAACATATGTTGCTTGAAGATATTTAGGCTCATTTTCAGCAGCTTCTCTTTCAATTCTTTTTTGATTTTCTGCAGCAGCTTTTTCTTGAGGTGCTTTTATAGGATCCCCTACCCCTACTTCTGAAATAGCAGGGCCTGGAGTACCTATATCTTCTAAATTTTGTAAAGCAGCCGTTTCTTCTAATTCTATTTTTGGCTTTTCTTCTTCAGAAATCATTTCTATTTCTGTAGGAGGAGCCTCTTCATTTAATTTTTCAATATTTTCAGGAGATATAACGCCTACAATTTCTAAACCATCAACTTCAACACTTTGTGCAAATTCTTGAATATCTTGTTCAGAAATATCATATTGTTTTCCATTATTTAATACAAATCTTGGCATTTATTATAATTTTAATTAGTTAACGGCTGCATCTTTAAATTTTTCAGAAACGCCTATACCTTCATCCCCTCTAATATTTGGATTTAAATCTAATTGATCATATGCGGCCATTTCAAGCCCAACTGCTACATTTGTTAAATTTTCAATTACAGTTTTTCTTTGAGCAAGCCACTCTCTATAAGCTTGAGTATTAGATCTTTTAGGAATAGGTCTATAAAGAACTCCAATTGGTATTGCACCTTTTTCAATTTCTTTTGTTGTTGTTGTGCCACCTGTTATTACTACTTTTCCTTCGTCATTTACTTTTGTTTCTTGTTGTTCAGTTGTAGTAGTATCTCCATAAAGAACTAAATGTTGCTGAGGTGGATTACCTCTCATTTCTATTCTAGATGCACCAATATCTTTAATATTAATAAAAGCACCTTGTAAACCAGGAAGAGCGGTTTGATACATTGTTCCACCATCTTTAGCATCAGGATCTCCAGGTTTAAAAGTTCTTATTAGTTTTGAAAAATCCATCATATATTGGTTTCTCTTCGATGCACCATAACTACTTCTACTTTCTGTAGCTGTATAATTCATCATTTTTAATTCTTTAACAACTGATTGGTCATTTATTCTTGATATAAGCCCATCTTCTACAAACTCTCCAACGGCTAATCTTGCAAGTTGTTCTCCACTAATAGGGTTACCATTTGCATCTACCAATGTTCCCTCTTTATTAAAAGTTAATCCTGTTAGCCTAGACCCAGAAATTTGTCTACCTCGACTATCAAATTGAGCTTCCCCGCCTGTTAACTCTTTAAGTCTTTTTATAAAATTATCATCTATCATAACCTTACTACCGGGCTTATTACTTAATGTTTCTGCATCATATATATCTGAATCTAAACCTAATCTATCTCCAGCTATAGCTCTTACTCTAGAATTATTTTGTAATAAATTTTCTACTCTAAATTCAATGGTTTCTCTAACTTTTTTCCCAGCAACACCCGCATCAACTCCTTGTTTTTTTATAAATTTACCATCTGCTGTTTTATAAAAAACTGCTTCGTCCATTAAAAGACCATCAACTTTTTCTCCTGTACCATCATCACCTCCATTTAAGTTAGCATTATACCAACTTTCCATTTTAAACTTTTTAAGATACCTAAATGCATTAGGCCCAGCTAAATCTTTTATAGCTATACCTTTACCTGTACCCATATCAGTTCCGTCAAAGTCTTTAGTCAGATCTCTACCACCTAAAGTTGTACCTTGTAAATATGTAATTCCATTTTCAGTTATAAGTTTTAAACCTTCTCCTCCTTTAGCTAGTGTTTCGTATAAATCTATAATTTCTGCTTTAGAACCTAAAGAAAGATTATCTTTATCTTCAACATAGTTTTTAATCATTCCCTTTATACCTTCCATTCCCAACTTCATTTGCTTACTCCAATCTTTAAGCTTACGGGTTTCTGCAGCATATTCTGCGGGATCCATTTGATTTCTTCTTTTATATAATTGAAAATATTCATTTATAACTCCAGATGCCTGGTCTTGCATGGCTAAGTCAAAATCGTTTAATCCTGAAGGAGGAACATTAAATTCACCTTGTATTTCATCAAAATCATCTGCTTGCTGTTGCCAAACTCTTCTTTTATAATTTAATCTATCAACAGTATAATTATAACCTTCTGTAAAAGCAGCACCAGCTTCACCTAAAAATGATAATTGACCCATTCTTTGATTTTCATCTATTCTGATATTTTCGCCGGTTTCATATGTTTGTGCATTAGGATCTGCAGGTATACTAGCTACAGAATCACCAAAAGCACTTCTATTTGCATTAAAACCACCAAAAATTCCTCTTTGAGTAAACTGTCTTCTTGTTCTTTGAATAGGGTTTGATGTTTCAATTCTAGGCATACCTTTAGAGCCATATAAATCAACTGCTTTGTAATCTCTAAAAAAAGGTGCGTGATTTATTCTACGAAAAGGAGTTTTTAATCTGAACGTAGGGACTTCAGACCGTGCTATATTTTTTACAATTTCATCGGTCTCGTTCTTTTTTTTCTTTGGATCTTCTTCTTCTTTTTTTTCTGTATCTGTTTCTGTTTCTGTATCTGTTTCTGTTTCTGTATTAACTTGTGATCCCTGAATATCTGATAAGCTTGACTTAAGATATGAGTCGTCTTCAGTAATTGCTGCGTGCACAGCTTGGCCTAAAAGACCTATACCTTGCATTACATATTTTTTATCATCAAAATTGCTTACAGCTCTGATCATTTTATAATCAAGTTGATCGCCAACTAATTGTCTTCTTGCTGCTCCTTGTGATTGTGCCATTATTTAATTTATTTTATATTATATGAATTTACCTCCATCTTGTTTAGCACCCATTGCGCCTCCAAATGCCATTCCTAAACCACCAAATAATTGTTTAGTTGCCGCGGCTCTTGCATCTCTTGCTGCTTGTAGTTCTGTTCCTGCAATATTAACAAGTTGCTGTTGTTGTAAATATCTTTGAGATTCTACATCTTGTGCACCTGTTGCTTCTGCCATATTAAGTCTAGATTGCTCTTGTAACTGTGCTCCTTGAATAGCTTGTTCTTGTTTAGCTATATCTGCTGCATCTTGTCTTGAAGCGGTAACTGTAGCTCCTAATAATGCCTGTGCTGTAGCAGCACCTCCTAAGCCAGCTTGTAATAAATTTTGTTGTTGTTGAGCAAGTCTTGCATCTCTTAACTCAGATTGAAATCTTGCAGCGTCTTGATTTATAGTCATGTCTTCATAAACATTTTCCATGCCTGCATAATAGTTTTCAAAATTAAAATCTTTTAAGTTTTGAAGTTGCATATCGTATTCAGCTTTAGATGCTGCTTCTCTTTTTCTTCTAGCTCTACCGCCAACTAAAGACCCAGCTGCTGTTATTAATCCGCCGGCAGCACCGGCTAACATTGAAATAGCCATATTTTATTTAT
>MDTA01124352.1_pt1 | contig 10405 bp, 9 predicted proteins | sample 811151 | NCBI WGS metagenome assembly MDTA01 (sample SAMN05326648, study PRJNA326480) | marine metagenome | isolation source: seawater | place: Indian Ocean: South | collected 2010 | reverse complement strand
ACAACCTGTACCAATTATTGGCACAACAGCAAGTCCATTTCTGGCTTCAAAAACTTTATCATATCTTTGTAAAATCATTTTATCTATTATTGTTCTTTTTTTGGATTTTAAAACTTCAAATTCTTTTTTTCTCTCGGCATTTTCACCCATTAACTCTTCTAACCTCTTTATTCTTTTTTTCAAGTCACCACTCAATGAATCAAGATTTTGCTCTTCATCACTTACTTTTTTTTCAGTGTTCTCTTTTTCTTCAGTTAAATCAATAATTTTATTTTCCATAGAATCAATTTCATTTTTAAGATTATCTATTTCAACCTGCAACGCATCATACTGTCTATTGTTTGTCACTAAAAAAAGTTGATCTTTTTGTTTATCTATTTTATCAATCAATAAATTTACATTACCTGTATGGCTTTTTATTTCGAGATCAAGAGACAAGATTTTTTTCTTTCCCTCTTCAATTGAGGTTTGAAGTGATTTTTCCTCGTTTTTCAATGAAGATACTTTTGACGGAAGATCGCCTAATAAATCTTCTATATCTTTGAGTTCTGAATCAATATTTTGTAAATCTATGAGATTCTGTATAGACATTATTTATTTTTTCTCCTTAAAATAAAAAATGCACCTTTTGGTGCATTATTCTTAAATATATATATTGTAAAATATTAAGCTTAAATTCATATTATAATTTAATAACATTGATAATTAAAGGGAATCATAAAGCTTATCAATTAGTAGCTTATATTTTTCACCAATTAAATCAATATCAAATTCATTTTTAACTCTTTCAATTCCACCTTTAGATAATAAGCGATATTTCTTTTTATTTTTTAATATTTCGATAATTGCCTTTGCAGTTTCATTTGCGTTATCAGGCTCAATTAAGATACCATTTTGGTTATTATTTATTGCATCAGAAACACCTCCTACATTAGTGCCAACAACTGGCTTTCCACATGCGTTTGCCTCCAAAAAAGTAATACCAAATGTCTCAGATCCTTTTGAAGAATCGTTTGGGAGTGAGTTCATTACATATACATCACATAAATTATATATGTCGTTTTTTCTATCGTCATCTACATGTCCCACAAAATATACACATTTGTCAAGATTCATTTCTTTGACTAATTTTTTTAATTCCTTTTTATAATTATTATCTCCGTCCCCAGCTATAATATATTTAATATTTGGAATTACTTTCTTTATTTGGTTTAAAGATTTGATTACTATATGATGTCCTTTCCTGCGGACAAGTCTGGAGAGGCTCAATATTATAGAATCATTAACACTGAAGTTAAAACTTTTATAATGAACTATATTTTTCTTAGGATAAAGCTCCTTGCTATTAACAAAATTATGAATCGTAATTATTTCCTTATTAGAAATTGATTTTGCTTGATTTTTTAAATAGTTACTTACAGATACAACAATGTCAGATTTATTTAATGTTCTTACAAAATTTTTTCTTCTTTTAATATATTTATTTGAATTTAATCTTATTACCTCAGTGCCATGCAAAACAGTTATTAACTTAAATTTTAATTTATTTTTAAAAGATATAATACCTTCACTCAGTTCCCAATTTGAAGAAATAATTATGGGATTAATTGCCTTTGCAATAAATTTTTTTAAAGCAAATCTAACATACCATTTCTTAAAATAAGCCCAATCTCTGCCCCTCATTAAACTTATTTTATAAGGAATATTTTTTTTAATCTTGCGAATATCTATTCCGTGTCGCTTCTTTACAAAAACGGTAACGTCATATTCTCCTTTTGAAAAATAATCTACTAATCCATAAGACCAGGTAGCAACTCCACCTTTTTTTGATGGCCTAAACTCTTCAGTTAAAAGAAAAATATTTTTTTTATTCATGGCTTAATGTTTATATATGACCAAAATCTAACTCTTACTTTAGATGATAGGTTATTTTTATCGTAATTATTATTTTCTAAGCTTAATAGCAAAAAAGTGAATTCTTTTAATTTCAATTCTAATCCAAAATTAAATTCATAATAATAACTTAACGGAGGCGTTGGAAAGCCTGGATGTCTGTAATTAATATTGAATACACCGTCATTATTTTCCCATGGATTATCAAATGGTGTATTTAGGCTATTTTGGCCTTTTATTAAATATGAATAATCGAAGAAAATCTTATTAATTTTAGATTTTAAAATTTGCGAATAATGAATTCTATGGTTAATAAAGTCATTTCCAAGATAATGTCCAATAGGAAAGCCCATATGAGTAAATGTATGAGAAGGAGCATAAGATTGGTATACTTGATTTAACACATTTGAACTTTCAACCCAAAAAAGAGATGAATTGAAAGGAAACGATAAAAATTTAAACCCTGCTAAGTAAGCATACTTATTTAAGTAGAAAGCATTGCTTTGGTGAAAATTGATATCATCAATTAATATTTCAAAATAAAAGTTTAGTAATGAACTTATTTTGATATTCATACCTGTAAAGAGAAAAGCATTTAAACCATCTGTTGTACTACCAATGTTTTCCCATGACCAAAAGTTAAAAGGATTTAAATATTTTATATCTATCGATTCATCAATGTTGGTTGAAATGATAGCTTCTCCAATGCTAAAATCTATCCTCTCATTTCTAAAGCTAAATGAATGCATATATAAATATCTTTCATAATCATTTACATCATCCAGACTGATGGCTGATATCTTACTATAAATTTTTTTATAATTTGAGTTAATGGTTACTTGATCAAATGGCCTTGAATAATCACTGAAAAATAATTTAGCACTATTGCCATACCCCTCAATTAAGAAATCTCTTCCAAGTTTAAAAGAAATATTCAGGCTATCTAAAGAATTGGTATACTTAAAGTATGCCTGGTTAGTGTATAGAGTAATATTTTTAATTGTTCTCACAAATCCTCTTTTTGCTTCATCGCGGTCATAAGTAAAGAAAATTGAATTTGATACTTCAAATTTCTCATAATTAAATCTGTAGTTTGTTAAAAGACCATTTCCAATTAAATCAGATTTTTCTTGAACGATGTTTGAACTTGATTTGTTATGATAGTTTAAAAATACTCCAAAATGATGGGGATTTTTATAATTAACTGATTTTGATTTAATATAATTATTCCAATTTTTGAATTGTTTCAAATCTTTGCTGAAATAATTCAAATTATCATATTTCAATACATTGCTATGATTGCTTTCAGTATACAGAAACTGTCCATAATTAATTTGGACAAAAAGCAAAAAAAAGGTTAAAAAAAAACTATTTTTCATCAAAAATTGTTTTTTTGATTTTTCTGTCTATGAGCGCAAAATCAGGAGAATACTCAGGGACACAATTAACAATTTGTTTAGAAATTTTTTCCTTATCATATGTTTTTGCAGAATCAAGAATTCTTTTAACATACTCAACCATTGTATTAAACTCGTGCTCATTTCCATTTCTCATCATCAGTATTTTTTCATGAGTAGTATTAACAACACTCTCTTTTTCTGAATTAAGCTCTTCAAAAAGTTTTTCACCTGGTCTAGCCCCAATATATTCTATTGAAATATCTTTCTCGGGCTCTAATCCACTTAACCTAATTAATTCATATGCGATATCTTGAATGTTTACAGGATTACCCATATCTAAAACAAAAATCTCTCCTCCATTTCCCATTGAACCTGCCTGAAGAATTAATTGAGCTGATTCAGATAATGACATAAAATATCTTTTCATTTTTGAATCTGTTATTGTAATTGGTCCACCCATACTAATTTGCTTTTGAAAAGTTGGTATAACGCTTCCTGAGCTGCCTATTACATTACCAAATCTAACTGCCATATATTTAACATTTGAATCTTTGATTTTGCTTTGAATTAATTTTTCAGCTACTCGTTTTGTAGCCCCCATGATATTTGATGGGTTAACAGCTTTATCTGTAGAAACCAATACAAAACGATTTACATTAAAATTTTCAGCAAATTCAACAAGATTAAGAGTTCCTTTTATATTAGTCTGAACTGCTTCCCAGGGGTGCTCTTCCTGCATAGGTACATGCTTGTATGCAGCTGCATGAAAAACAACATCTGGCCGAAAAGAAGAGAAAACTCTTTCAAGTAAAGATTTATCTCTAATATCACCAAGAATAGCTTGAAAAGAAGCTGAATATCTAGTTCGAGATGCTTCCTTTTCAATATTAAATAAGTTATGTTCACTTTGATCTAATAAAATCAGCAAATCAGGGTCAAAAGTTAGGCATTGCCTTACTAGTTCAGAGCCAATGGAGCCACCAGCACCTGTTACTAAAACTTTTTTACCATAAAGATAACTGGAGATAGAATTTCTATTTAATTGTATTTCCTTCCTGCCTAACAAATCAATAATAGATACCTCTCTTACAGATTTTATCGATATCTTACCATCAATTAATTCAGAAAAAGTTGGTACTGTACGATAAGGCTTTTGGATAGATTTACAAATTGCTACAATACGCCTCATTTCATCACTAGTAGCTGATGGTATGCATATAATTATTTCATCATAAGGAATTCTAAGATTTGATAGCTGTTCAAGGGAACCTAAAATTGGAACTCCATGAATCGTAGCGCCTATTTTGGTTTTATCATCATCCAAAAGGCCCACAACTAAATATCTTAAATTATTATTATCTCTTATTTCGCGAATAATCTTTTCAGAGCTATTTCCAGCTCCTATAATTACTATTTTTTTTCTATTATTTGTAAAAAATTTTGAATGGTGAAATATTTGAGCTTGTGCAAAATTGCTAAAGTAAATTCTGACAGATACTCTGGTAAATGATAGAGCTATTGTGCATGTTATAAAATCAATAAAAATAATTGATCTTGGAAATTCTGATAAGCCATATAACAATGCTAAAACTGATAGAGATATCAAAGAACCAAGAGATGAAGCTTTAACAATATTAATTAGATCTGATAAGCTCGTATATCGCCACATTCCCTTATACAGTCCAAATAAATAAAAGGGAAGTAATTTAGACAAAATCACAATAGGTAAATATTTAGGAATATAATTCAATGTCTGAGGAGGAACCAAAAAGTCAAATCTCAAAAAAAATGATACCAATAGTGAGCTTGAAATAATAAATATATCAAGAATTCCAAATAATAATTTATTTTTGTGCATTTACAAATAAGGATGATTAAAATTATTTAAATTTAGCAAGAAGGAATGTATTTATGGATAATTTATTTTCTAAATAAAATTCTAAAATTAGCCGGCAAAAAATTAAAAAGCTTAGACCTTAACACTTTTAAATTATAAATAGTTTGCTCATAAATATTCATAACAGGGCGTGTAGTTTTATTAATATCTGGATTTAAATTTAAATTTTTTTGCCATTTACCTTTAATAATTGAATTTTTATAATTAATAAAGTTTTTATTCACAGAAAAAAAATTATTATAATCATATGCTCTTAAAGAACCTTTAGATTCAAACTCCCAAGCAGACTCACCTTTTTTCAAAAGTTTTTTCAATATTTCTTTCTTCCAAACGCTAGGCATCATTGATGTTTTGTAGGAGGATTTTTTTGGTATTTTTCCTATTAAATCATCAAATTTTTCAGGCTTATTAGAATTATTTAATTTTAGATATTCAGGTTTGTTATTATCTATCCAATTTTTTATTTTAAAAAAATAATCATTTGAAATTTTATTAGTAATAAGTAAATCATCCATAAAGAGCATTACATATTCACTATTTATCAATTTTAAAGCTTTTGATAAATTATCTGACCATGAAATATCTTTCTTAACATTTATCATTTTGATTCTTCTATCATCGTACGATTTTTCATTTGATAATAAGTAAATATCTAGAGGGCATTCATCCCAATGTTCAAAGAAATAATTAAAAAAGTACGGCCAAACATCTGAGTATGAATCACATGAAATTACTAAAATGTCAATGTTATAATTTTTAAAACTCAAAGTTTTTTAGGGTTTGTATTTTTAACCTCATTTCAAATTTATTAATTTTTTATAATTTTCATCCAATGATCAATCATTTCATCCATTAACATTTCAAAGCTATATTCGGGCTCCCAGCCCAAAACGCTTCTCAGTTTAGATGAGTCGCCTCTCAAATAATCTAATTCTTCTGCTCTCATGTATTTTTTATCTTGAAGAACAAAATCTTTATAATCTAGGTTTAATTTTTTAAATACATAATCACACATATCTCTAACTGATTTTGTAACACCCGTGGCACAAACAAAATCATCAGGCTCATTATGGTTGATTATCATATGCATAGCTCTTACATAGTCTTTAGAATGACCCCAATCCCTAAAAGAGTCTAAATTTCCTAATACTAGCTTATCCTTTATTCTTTTTTTTATTTGCACAGCTGTTTTAACAACTTTGTTAGTAACAAAATTGGAACCTCTCCTTGGAGACTCATGATTGAATAAAATTCCATTCACAGCAAATAAATTATAGGCATTCCGGTAATGTTTTATGATGTTATAGCCAAAAACTTTGGAGCAACCATAAGGACTAGTAGGGCTCATTCGAGTAGTTTCTCTCTGGAAACCATCTTTATCAACCGATCTTCCAAACATTTCTGATGATGATGCTTGATAAAACCTTGCAGAGGGATGGTTATTTTTATATGCTTCTATCATGTTTAGCAGGCCAATTGTATTTGTTTGTACAGTAAATTGAGGAATTTCCATACTTATTTTTACATGGCTTTGGGCCGCTATATTATAAATTTCATCAGGCTTAATTGACCTAATCATTCTTTCTAAAGAGCTAACATCTAATAAATCACCATATTCAGTTTCAACCCCATTTCCAATCAAATGATCTATTCTGCTTTCTTGGTGCTCAGAAATAGAATTTCTTCGAACAATACCATACACTTTGTAATCTTTGCTTAGGAGGTATTCTGACAAATAACTACCGTCTTGACCATTAATTCCTGTAATAAAAGCTTTTTTCTTCATTTAAAAATATCCATTTTTGTTAAATCAGGCCAGTCTTCTAAAACCCATTTTTTTGGTTTTCTTTCAATTGCTTTTGGTAATTTTTTTAAACCTAATTCTGCAATTTCAGGAGTCATATAATAATGATAACCTAATCTATTAATATTCTGATTCCTCCACGGAATATTAGGAGAGCGACCATCGTATGACATTTCTTTCAAAATTTTCTTATCTTCAAAATTATCTGTTAATATCATTCCGCCCCTTCCTAAGCTAAGATGTTTTTGATATTGAAAACTTAAACACATAAAAGTGCCATTTATGTACCCATTTTTCTTCCAATAAACTGCAGCATCGATAATATTCGTATTTCCAATATAATAATAATCTTTCCATTCTTCATCTCTCCATTCTCTTGCAATTCCAAGTTTTTCTCCAAGGAATGCTATCGATAAATAGGTTCGAGTTGGAATTACTATTTTTTCTAATTTTTTATGTCTGATACACAGCTCTATTCCATGAGTGCAACAATCAACAGCTACAGCATATGGAGCACCATAAAAGTCAGCTATTGCCTTTTCAAAACTTTCAACAATTTCAAAGCTCATTTATTGCACTCGATATTTAAACTTATTAAAAAACCATTTTCTTTATCAAGATGAGGAAGGTATGCTTGAGAATGATCATCAAAATTAGAATGGCTTTTATTCCTCCAGTTATATTTTTTAATGTTTTTCATTCCAATTTCATTTAAGATTTTTTTAATACTTTTAAAATCATAAACTGTTTTGTGGTAAATATTTTTTCCATTCATACTCATCTTTCCATAAAGAGGACCAAGAAATTTTTCAATAGGAAAGGATTTATTTATATAAAGATAAGAAATTGAAAAAAAATCTGGAACCGCTAACCTCATAACTCCATTAGGCTTAAGAACCTGTTTCCATCTTTTTAAAATTTGTATTACTTCATTTCTATCAAAATACTCTATAAAGTGAGAAGAATAAATTAAATCAGCAATATCGTTTTGATATTCCTTTAAAAAAATGTCTTGGGAATTAATATGATCATACTTTTTGCCATCAACATGAATCCAGTCTTTCCCAAAATTTCTTTTTCCGCAACCTATGTTAAATTTCATTTAAAAAGATTTTATCATTTTTTTGGCCCTTATAAGGACCAGTTTTATATTCATATACAAAAGTCTCTTGCTCTAATATCTCGTAAGTATGGCCTCCCTCCAGAGTAATACTACAATCTCCGGCATTTAAAATAGGCTCTGCGATTAATTTTGAATCAATATCGTAGAGCTTACATTTTACTTTACCTTTAACCACAACCCAAGATTCTTGAGCGATGACTTTTTTTTCACCTTTTTTCCAGACATGCTTATGTGGTTCAAATGTTTGTCCTTTATATAATCTCAATGCTGACATTTGAATAAAATTTTTAACATCTACTACATTATTTCTATCTCCAGCATTAATTTTTTTAAAGTCATTTTTTCTGAATACTAAGTGAAGTAAGTGATTTTTATTAATATTTGAATAAATTAATTCCATAATCAATTAAGATTCTCTTTAAATAAATTAACAATTCTTTGTAATTGATTTGCTAATAAATTAGAACCGGATGGTAAGCATAGTCCATGCTCAAACAATAACTCAGAAACTGGTTTATTCTCATAATAAATAAATGGATTTTTATTATAAAGAGGCTGCATATGCATCGGCTTCCATACATGTCTAACTTCTATATTTTCATTAGCAAAATTTTTTATCATTTTTTCAATAAAATCATGGGATTTATTTTTAATAATTAATGAAGAGAGCCAGAAAGTAGAGCGCCCATTTTTAATTTCAGGCATGAACTCAACATTTGAAAAGCTATATAATTCATTTTTGTAAAATTCATATATATTCCTTCTTTTTTCTACATTTTCATCTAAAGTATACATTTGACCTATTCCAATTCCAGCAAGGATATTGCTGAGCCTATAGTTATATCCTAATTCCTTGTGCTCATAATGAAATTCATTTTCCCTAGCTTGAGTAGATAGCTTTTTAGCTTTTTTAACAAAACTTTCATTGTTTGATAAAAGCATCCCCCCTCCTCCAGTAGTGATAATTTTATTGCCATTAAATGATAAAATTGAAATATCGCCAAAAGATCCACATTTTTTATTATCATATTGTGCGCCAAGACTTTCTGCAGCATCCTCAATAATAAAGACATTATTTTTTTTACAAATTTCTATAATATCTTTATAATTAGCACTTTGTCCATAGATATCTGTAACAATTATAGCTTTAGGATTATATTTTTCAAATGCTAATTCAAGTGCTCTAGGACACATATTCCAAGATTTTTTTTCCGAATCAATAAAAACTGGAATTGCATTTAGATAACTAATAGCATTTGCAGATGCAACAAATGTCAAATCTGAGCAAAAAACATAATCATTTTTCTTTATACCAATTACACTTAAAGCAAGATGTAAAGCTGCAGTTCCTGATGATAGAGCTAACGAATGATTTATACCAACATAGTCACATAAAATATTTTCAAATTTATCAACATTTTTTCCGAGGGGAGCAACCCAATTAGTATCTATTGCTTTTTTAATAAATGCAATCTCTTTACCATTAAGATGTGGTGTAGATAAAAAAATTTTTTCTTTCATTATTGTTCTTTATTAATAATTATTTTGTCGTCAATCTCAGGAATAAATTCCATTTTATCCAAAACATCTTTTTGAATGTCAATACCATCATAAACCTCTTTTAAAATAATTTTATTATCTTCAACAGAAAAAATGCATCTCTCAGTGATAATAAAAATTTTTTTATTCTTGTTGTGAGAAATGGGAGAAAAAGTAATTTCTTTTACATTTTTAACTGCTTTAAAAATAGTGCCCTCTTTTTTGATGAAGATTTTATTATCTATATTTTCAACTTGAAGACCCTTAGCAGTAAATGAGCCAACGAATAAAATTGTTTTAACTGAGTGACAAATATCAATGTAGCCTCCGCAGCCATAATAATCATTCCCAAGAACACTAACATTAACATTTCCAAATTTATCAAACTCGACAAAACTCAAAATTGCCACGTCCATATGTCCACCATTAAATCCAACAAATTGATTATCCTGGGTTAGAAACGAACTAGGGCCAAAGGCTACGCCAAAATCTGGTCTTCTTTCTGGAATTCCACCAATTACACCAGATTCCATAAAAGTAATAAAATTTTTAAATAATTTATTATTTTTTCTTAAAGATACTCCAACTAGCTCAGGGATGCCTTGGCCAATAACTATTTTCAGATTTGATGAAATGTATTTTAGAGCATTTTTAGCTATAATTTTTTTATAACTTGGATCGCCAATATCATTTAATTCTTTGTCTTGATTACTTCTTGATAAAAAATCATCATGGAAAAAAAATTTATT
>MDTA01100922.1_pt1 | contig 10405 bp, 8 predicted proteins | sample 811151 | NCBI WGS metagenome assembly MDTA01 (sample SAMN05326648, study PRJNA326480) | marine metagenome | isolation source: seawater | place: Indian Ocean: South | collected 2010 | reverse complement strand
TTAAAATTAATCAAAAAAAATCTAATAAAAATTTCTGATTGATACTCTTGGATTTGTTCTCGCTGCAAAAAACCTTCTTTTGGAGAGGCTACCTCTCCATTTTTAAGATTATGATTGCCGTTAATTTGATCCAGCCCGTTTAACTATTTCTGTGGCAAATTCAATGACTCTCGGGCCCCATCTTGATGCAATATCTGGATCAAGAATTAAGAGACGATCTTTTTTAATTGCATCAATTGTCAACCAACCTGGCCTATTTTTTACTTTCTGAATATATTTAGGATCCCGGCTAGGTATTACCATCATTTCAGGGTTTGATAACAAAATGTATTCTGGCGATAGTTTAGGGTAACCATTACCTTCGATATCAGCTTTATCCGCTATGTTAGTCATATTTAACCGTTTATATATGCTTCCAATAAAACTGCTTGAGGATGCGCTGTAGTAATTTTCATCAATTTCATGATAAACTTTCAATGACTTTTCGCCTTCCATTATATTTATCAAATAGGTAAGTCGGGATTGCATATCCGCCGAAATTTTTTCAGCCTGGTCTTGTTTTCCCGTTTTTTCACCCAATTTATTTATTTGATGGATAATTTCATCAAAGTTTCCAGCAGCTGGCAAAAGCATTGTTTCAATACCAATTGTATTTAGACCTTTTACAAGATCTCCGATATCGTAAGACAAGAGAACTAAATCGGGATAAAAAGCAGCTATTGCCTCCATGTTTGGTTCCAATGCCGATAATGATGTAATTGGAGTACCGAGAGGATAATTCGAATGACTATCAACTGCAACTACCTGTGGCCCTGCACCAATAGCAAAAAGTATTTCAGTTAATGATGGTGAAAGAGATACAATTCTGATTGGTTTAGTCTCGCCCGATGCGTCAGTTGAGAGCATGGCGTAAGTGAAGATTACCACTAAAAAGACTGACTGAACCGCTGATCTTGCTTTCAAAAACAAATACTTCATATTGTGAACTACCTCATATTTTGTTTTGTACTAAATTGTGTGATTAACTTCGAGCATGTTTTGCTACGTAGATTTTTCCTCCGTCCGTTTCAGCTATACCAAAAAGGCGAAGCATTTTATTTTTTTGCATTTCCTTTAGCCATGAGTTTAGAGGTTTTGAACCAAAACCTTCCTCTTTAAATAATGTAACTACGAGCCCATCTCTTAGACAGCGATTAATCAATTGTTTGCTATTACGTATTCGAGTAACTGCGCTCGATAGTAAATCAACTAACTCGAGTCCAGTTGGGGATGCATCTGGACCACTTGCTTGGTATCCAGTTTTACTTGTGGGATGAACCACGCCTCGCAGAAGGGGCACTTCCGCATCGTAGATTTTTGCAAGTAGTCCAGGAAAAGCAACAATAGTATTGACCTCGCAGTCAAGCATCAACTCTTGTACATGAGCGTCGCTAGTAGAAAGTCCTGATGCAGACAAGTATGAACTGATGAATGACCTTCGAAACTCAAATGAAGTATACCGTGAACCGAGCCACATCATGTAAGGAAGTCCAAAATCCATAATCGCCGAACCAACTTGAACTAGGTCATAATCGATAGCGGTCAGACAGCCTGTCGTTGGATGTCGTAGAATATTGTCAGGTTTGAAATCATTATGAACAACAACTTCGCGTCTTCCTGCATCTGAAACTGGATTAAATTCCATCGTCTTTGCAACCTTCGAGAAAACACCTGTTTGTAGTTCTAATTCAAGGATCCGCTTGGCGATAACAGGGTCAGGGTTTCCCGCACCGAGCACTGGCATACCAGTATCAAAGCCAGACCATGGTAGACACCAACATGGAGCATAAGAAGGTATTGGTCTTAAAATGGTTTCAAGATTATGATCTCGATTTAAAAACTTTTCTTTGAGAGGTTTATACCAATCGATTGGAGCCAAATGGATTTTTGCCAGGAGTTTTGCTAGTTTCTCTGGTGGAGCCAGCTTTGAATTGAAATGAAAAAAGTCCTTCATAACAGAATTGCCAGCAGATAACTCTATATGAAAGTCCGGCCCTCTCATTAAGATTGCAGGTGCAATACCATGCGCACGCATTACATTTGTAGCGCTGTTTACCCTACTGATAGTGTTTGGATGAGAGCTCATTATGCTTTCATTTCCCAATACCTTGACTATACAGCTTGGGATATTGTCTTGATGACAAATGTAAGTTTTTGCTCCGCTGTTACCAGAAACATCTCTAACTGAAAGTAGGCTTTCTGATGTTATTGAAGTAAAAACAGCTTCCGATGCTACTTCAGCGATTTTTGCGAGTGTAGCTCCTTGAAGTTTGATATTCGAATTAACTACATCTTTATGCATATTTAAAATTTTTAACCTCTTATGTAGATAAAATAAAACTTTTCTATTATGAGAAGGACTTAGCACTATTCAAAAATAAGTGGCATTTAGTAATAGAATACATAGTAATATTGCTTCCACAGTGCTCTTTTAGCAATTTAACTGAGCGTGAATTAATATTCAGTGCTAATAACGAATAAATTAGCGATTACATGTGAATTTGTCATCTTTTAATTTTGAGATGAGTAAAAAATGTGGAAGCATTAATGCTTCATGAGATCCGGGCCGGGGCTCATTATTTCCAAGAGGTATAAAAAGTACCAGCCTAGGACACTCAATAAGCTTTTCCAATTCTCGATTGAATACTTCTTACTTGAATTAAAGTCGGTCAGATAAATTATAATAAGCTGTAAAAAATAATTAGGCCTACCGCTAGTAATAGGTTCAGCATGTAGAGACCTAAAGTCAAAAAATGTAAGAATTTAAATGACCTTTTAGCACTATTATCACCGGCTAGGAATAAATCTCTCTTCGCATTTATCTTTGGTGTGATTACGTAACTATTGATTAAGAAAGTTACGGTGATCAATAGGTTTGCCATTGACCCAAAATGAAAATTATTAAGATAAAATATTAGCATTGCGAAAGCGGAAATTACGGCACAAAGGTTAAAAAGCCGAGGAAAAAAATGTCTCAAAAATTTACGTGAATGGGTTTCATCGAGAGTCTTAAATACCGTCGGCGAAGTCAATATTAAAACTGATAGCATAATGCCGATCATACTTGCGTTCAACAATAGTCCAAAATCAATATACATGCGTTGGAAATAATATTCATGCTTTATTTTTCAATGGAGCTATTAAAAAAAGATTATCAATGCGATTTAGCACTATACAGCGATTGGGTATTACACAACTAAATTTGTACGCAGCCTTTCTTGTGCAAAACTAAAAAATTAAATAAAAAAAGTAAGAGTTACTTATATCATAACTAAAGATATTCAGTTAAACTTCGTGAAAGGTTTACTACTTTTTATAGAGGAAGAAAATGTTTTTATAGAGGAAGAAAATGAAATTAATTAACATTTGGTTATTTTTGGGGACGCTTTTTTTTAGTACCTACAATTTGCAGGCGCAGGACATAATAAAATCACATGGTATTTCCACTTTTGGTGATTTGAAGTATGACAGAAACTTTAAAAACCTTGATTATGTAAATACATATGCGCCTAAAGGAGGCGAAATATCATTTTGGGCTTTTGGATCATTCGACTCAATGCATCCTTACACTCGCAAAGGGAGAGCGGGGGCTTACTCTTCAATATTTTTTGAAAGCCTTTTGCAGGGAACTGCTGATGAAATAGACTCGGCCTATGGTCTATTAGCAGAGTATATTGAGTATCCAAAAGATCGTTCCTGGGTAATCTTTAAGCTGAGAGAAAATATTGAATTTTCTGATGGCTCTCCTTTGATGGTCGAGGACGTTTTATTTTCTTATGAGTTACTCAGGGATAAGGGCTTGCCATCATTTCGCGCCGTACTAGAAAAGGATGTAAAATCTGCGCAAATAATCTCGGAAAATGAAATTAAATTCACCTTTAATGAGGAAGTCCCTAAACGTGATTTGATTAATACCGTTGGAAGCCTTCCAGTTTTCTCAAAAAAATACTACAAGGAAAATAATATTGACTTTGAGGAGTCGACATTGACGCCAGGGATAGGATCTGGCCCTTATGTTCTTAAGACTTTAGATGTCGGTAAAAAGATAATTTACTCAAAGAATAATAATTACTGGGGTAAGGATCTTGCAATAAATCGCGGACGCTATAATTTTGACAGCTTTCGCATAGAATATTTTGCTGATTATAATTCAGCGTTTGAGGGGTTTAAGTCTGGCGATTACACATTTCGCAATGAAGCTTCCTCGAAAATATGGGCAACTGCCTATGATTTTCCAGCCTTGACTAAGGGCTGGGTAAATAAAACTACAATTAAGGATGGCACTCTGGCCTCGGGACAATCATTCGTTTTCAATTTAAGAAAACAGAAATTTCAAGATATTAGAGTTCGAAAAGCCATTGGCCTGATGTTTAATTTTGAATGGTCCAATAAAACGCTTTTTTATGGACTATACGAACGTATAAATTCTTTTTGGGACAATAGTGATCTTAGTGCATCCGGTATGCCATCACCAAATGAGTTGGAAATTTTGAATATGCTTGAGAATTATCTTGATCCAGTTAACTTTAGTGATCCTGTTTTTACTTTTCCAAAATCATCGACTAAGCAATTGGATAGAAAAAGCCTTAGAATCGCGTCGGTTCTACTTGACAACGCTGGCTGGCTTATTGGAGACGATGGACTACGAAGAAATGTGTCAGGAGAAACACTTGATGTAGAAATATTGAACGATAGTCAAGCGTTTGATCGAATAATAAATCCATATATATCGAATCTTCGAAAATTGGGAGTTAATGCATCGAATGTAAAAATTGATAATGCTCAAATGACTGACAGAAAGAGAAACTTTGATTTTGACATGTTAGTAGGGTTTTTAAGTACGCAGCTTACTCCAGGATCTGAACTTGAACAGTATTTTGGTTCTGAAACCGCAGATGTATCAATTTTTAATCTTACAGGAATAAAGGATCAGGGAATTGATAAATTGATTGAAGTGGTAAGAGCTGCATCATCACGTGACGAGCTCAATCACTCAATCAGAGCACTCGATAGAGTACTACGAAATAAGGTTATTTGGGTACCTCAATGGTTCAAAAATAAGCATACAATAGCCTATTTTGATATGTACGAGCACCCAAAAAACCTGCCTCCGTATGATTTAGGTGCATTAGACTTATGGTGGTTTAATGAAAACAAATATCAAAAGCTGCTTGCTGAGGGTGCACTTCGTTGAGTAACGCATTCAGATGCTAAATTATATTTTGAAAAGAGTAATTCTAATTTTTCCAACACTTTTTGGGATAATGCTCATTAACTTTTTCTTGGTGCAATTTGTACCAGGGGGACCTATCGAACAAATTATTAATGATCTGGAGACTAGTACTAGTTTTAGAGAGAATATTGGTGGTGGAACAAGTGAGATTATAAAAAATAATGATGCTTCAAATTATAAGGGTGCAACTGGGCTGCCTCCAGACTTTATTGCGGATCTTGAGGCTCAATTTGGTTTTGATAAGCCACCATTAGAGAGATTTTTGTCAATGTTAAGGGCATATCTAGTTTTTGATTTTGGAGAAAGCTATTTTCGGTCCATCTCTGTAGTTGAGCTTGTGAAGGAAAAAATGCCTGTTTCAATATCTCTTGGTTTGTGGTCAACACTTTTGGCTTACCTAATTTCGATACCATTGGGGATTAAAAAAGCAGTTAATGAGGGTAGTAGTTTTGATAACTGGACGTCCTCGCTTATAATTATTGGATACGCAATTCCTGCGTTCCTATTTGCCATTTTTCTGCTGGTTTTGTTTGCAGGTGGCTCATATTTAAAAATTTTTCCTATAAGAGGCCTAGTATCTGATGGCTTCGAAGATATGTCCATGATAGAGCAAGTTGGAGATTATATGTGGCACATCACATTGCCTGTTATCGCCTCCACAATATCTGCTTTTGCCACCCTGACATTGCTCACAAAAAACTCTTTTCTCGATGAGATTAGAAAACAATATGTAATAACGGCTCGCGCTAAAGGTTTGACCGAACAGAAGGTTTTATATGGACATGTTTTTAGAAATGCAATGTTGATAATAATAGCGGGTTTTCCAGGGATCTTTATATCAGTATTTTTTGGAACATCACTAATTATTGAGACGATATTCTCATTAGATGGTTTAGGGCGAATGGGGTTTGAAGCAGCAGTTGCAAGAGATTATCCTGTAGTGTTTGGAACTCTTTATATCTTTGGTCTATTAGGCCTTCTCGTTGGATTATTATCTGATTTAATGTACGTTTGGGTGGATCCGAGAATTGATTTTGAGGTTCGGCAAGCATGATTTCAGAACTAAATAAGAGACGGTGGCGGAATTTTAAAAAAAATAAGAAAGCATTTTTTTCAATGATAATTTTTTTATCTCTCTTTATTGTTTCTTTATTTGCTGAAGTTATCGCAAATGATAAACCTTTATTGATAAACTATCGAGGTAGTTATTTTTTTCCGATTTTTCAATTCTACTCAGAGAGTCAATTTGGCGGTGATCTAAAAACGGAGGCCATTTATTCAGACATCGAAGTACAATGTCTTATTATAAGTGGTGGAGATGCCAACTGCTGGGATGAGCCTTTAGAAATAGTAAATAATATTAACGCTGTAGATGGAACTGAGCTAAAGAGAGGTTTCATTGTGTGGGCTCCCATAAGATATAAGTATGATACTATTTCTGATATTGATGTTCCAGTTCCGTCGCCACCCGATGCTCGTCATTTTCTAGGTACAGATGATACTGCTAGAGATGTGTTTTCAAGGATAATTTACGGTTTTCGAGTATCAGTTATTTTTGGAATCTTGGTTACTGTTTTTGCGAGCATAATAGGAGTAATAGCGGGATCACTTCAAGGTTATTTTGGTGGCAAACTCGATCTGTTTACGCAGCGGTTTATTGAAATTTGGAATTCTGTGCCTTCACTATATGTAATAATTATCTTTTCTGCTTTTATTAGAATCGATCTTTTCGTGCTTATTATTCTTATGACTATTTTCAGCTGGACGGCTCTTGTAGGAGTAGTACGTGCGGAATTTTTAAGAGCTCGCAACTTTGAATATGTAATGGCTGCTAAGGCACTAGGTGTTCCTACATGGAGAATATTAATTCGACATATGTTACCGAATGCAATGGTTGCCACTCTTACTTTGATTCCCTTTATTCTTACTGGATCCATTGGTGCTTTGGCAGCACTTGATTTCCTTGGTTTTGGTCTTCCTGCATCATACCCGTCTCTTGGTGAACTTACTTTGCAGGCCAAACAAAATTTGCAAGCCCCATGGTTGGGGCTTAGCGCCTTCTTTATTTTTTCTTTAATGCTTGGGTTACTCGTATTCATATTTGAGGGAGTCAGAGATGCTTTTGATCCCCGAAAGGTGTATAAATGATTGAAAATAATCTGAGTTTATCTGATTTAACAGTGAAGCAAAAAGGTAAGTTTAAGGGTGAACCATCTTTGGTCTCGAACCTAAACTTGAAAGTCAGACAAAAGGAGTTTGTTGCCATTGTAGGGGAGTCAGGTTCAGGTAAGTCGTTGACTGCTCTATCCATCTTAGGATTAGTACCTACTGAAATTCAGACATTGGGTAAAGCAAAGTGGTGTGAAAAGGCGTATGATATAAACGACGTTAAATTTTTGCAGAGGTTAAGGGGCAAAGAAATTGGCTTTATCTTTCAGGAACCGCTGGTATCACTAAACCCTCTTCATACTATTGGAAAACAGGTTGAAGAGTGCCTTTTAACTCATGACCCTGCGAGCTTTAAGAATAGAAAAGAGAGGGTTCTATCTCTATTACATGATGTAAAGCTTCCAGATCCAGAAGGACGTTTTAACTTTTATCCGCATCAGTTATCAGGAGGACAACGCCAGAGGGTCATGATAGCAATGGCTTTGGCTAATAATCCGAAACTTTTAATTGCGGATGAGCCAACAACAGCACTTGATGTTACCGTTCAAAAAGAAATTCTCGAGTTACTAATGAGCTTGAAGTTGAAGAAAGATTTATCAATACTTTTTATAACACATAACTTACACATTGTAAGAAAATTAGCCGACCGCTTATATGTAATGAAGGATGGCAAAATAATAGAGGAGGGATTAACCGAAAATTTATTTCGATCACCACGTGCCGCATATACAAAAGCACTGCTGAATTCAAAACTTAACTTCAAATTACCTCTATTCTCTACGAAAACTGTTTTACTCGATATTAAAAACCTATCAGTAAAATATCCCATCAACACTGGCTTTTTCAGACCAAAGGGCAAGGACTTTGTCGCACTGGATGATGTGACTTTAAATTTGTATAAAGGGCAAACAATTGGAGTGGTTGGAGAGAGTGGTTGTGGCAAAACTACTTTAGCCCTATCAATTTTAAATCTTGTAGGCTTCTCTGGCCGTATAACGCTAGAAGGACAGGAAATTAATTTTTCTGATAAAAACCATTTAAAACAATTGCGGAAGACAGTACAAATTGTTTTTCAAGATCCTTTCTCCTCTCTTTCGCCACGACTATCTGTTAGAGATATAATAGAGGAAGGAGTGACGACACATTACAATTTAACAAAGAGTGAGCTTGATTTTGAGATAAGGGGCATTATCGATCGGGTGGGGCTTAGTACGGAAATTTTAAAAAGGTATCCACACGAATTCTCAGGAGGTCAAAGACAAAGAATCGCAATTGCCCGAGCTTTGATTATGAAGCCAAAAGTTTTAATATTAGATGAACCCACATCTTCACTGGATGTAACCATACAAAGACAGGTTATTGAACTTTTATTGCGACTTCAGAAAGATTTGAGCCTTTCCTATATTTTTATTAGCCATGATTTGGAACTTATTTCTGCAGTATCGCATCGAGTGATGGTGTTACAGGATGGCAAAGTCGTAGAAGAAGGTCCGGCGAAAAGAGTTCTAAAGGCGGCTTCACATCCCTATACACGCAAGCTTTTAGAAAGTTCTCTTCTCGAAACTTAATTCAATATCAAATATTATACGTAAATTCAGGTTCTATTTCACGTTCACGGCGGGTATCTTTTGAGGTTTGAGACAACAAGAAAGATTCAATCACTTAAATATCGGTCAAATTTTTTAGTTATTTGCTTTACAGCGAAAATAACTTTTCGTTTTCTTGGGTCAAGAAAAGCACCATTGCTCTCTATATACACAATGACTTTTCCACTGTGGTTGAAAATATTTATCTCCCGAAAAATTTTTCTATTATCTTGAGATATTTTAGCTTTTAAATGAACTAGGACCTCGTCTCCCTCAAAAGCTTCAACTCGAAAATGCATATGAGTATCGAAAATTATAGGCCCAATTTGCTCAGAGCGGAAAATATCATTTAAACCAATGGTTTCAAATATTTTCCAGATAGCTTCATTACCAAGTGTTAAATAACTTGTTCCGAAATATGCCCACTTAAGTCAACATGTTTTGTTTAATTGTTAATTTAACTTTGTTCATTTGAAGCAGACAATCATGAGGTAAAACCCTTAAAATTTGTAGTCTATCTTATTAATAAAACTGGCAGTTTTACTGTTTGAATTAATTGACTAGTTGTAGATCCTAAAATAAAGGATCTAACTTTTGAGTGACCGTAAGCACCAATTGCTAAGAGATCAAAATTTTCCTCTGAAATCAATTTTGCTAATTCTGCTTTTGGATCGCCATAAAGTTCAATTTTCTTCACACAAACACCCAAAGCATTTAATTGATCCTCAGCCTTAGAGAGTCTTTGGTCGATCATTCTTTTTGATTTGGTTGCATGCGCAAGTGTGACCTGGGCACCTGACAGGAATTCATAATCAGCTATAAAATCAATAATCTTACGTGTTGCGGGACTTCCATCATAACCAACTAAGATATTATTTATTTCTCTGAACGTTCTGTTTGCGACGAAAATTGGTTTTTTGCTGGCTCTAACAATCCTTTCAAAGTTAAGACCAAGTTTCGATTGATTGTTTTGTTTCAATTCCCCTCTTTTACCTATGAGCACTATGTCAGCGGCCTCTTCTTTTGTACTTAAAGCCTCAGCAATATCACCTGTTCGCAGTCTGGGTTCTATTACGAACTCTCCAAGAGCTTCAAGATTACCTTGGGCTTTTTCTAAAACTGCCCACCCTTCTGCATGTCTTGTTTTTGAGGCATTTGCACTCGACTCAGTTAAATTTTCCAGTAATGCGGTTTTTGCTCCTAATTTAAGCGCTCCGCTCAAATCCTTTTTTGACCCGTCATCTTTTTTTTCAATAACGTGGTAGAGTTTTATCTTAGATTTGTTTTTGCTTGCCAACCAAGCTGCATATTCACAAACAATGTTAGAATATTGTGAGCCATCGATAAATGCTATTACGGTATTATTTTTCATAAGCCT
>MDTA01151327.1_pt1 | contig 10406 bp, 7 predicted proteins | sample 811151 | NCBI WGS metagenome assembly MDTA01 (sample SAMN05326648, study PRJNA326480) | marine metagenome | isolation source: seawater | place: Indian Ocean: South | collected 2010 | reverse complement strand
TATATCTTCTGCCCAAACATCACCTTCTATTGAAATATTTGCTGAAAAATTTGAATTTGAAATATTTAGATTTAATTTAACGCCACATATAGAAATTAATGCTTTTGATAAATTCTCAGCATAAATTCCGTCCTTAAGATATACATCCATTTTTAATGGTAAATTCTTAATATTTTTATAAGATAATATATCTTTATTTATATAAGAGAAGGAGAAAATAATGTCGGAAAAACTTTTTTGTTGTGAATACAAATTTTTAAATCTTTTAATATCCTCTACCTCTAAAATTTGACTTGAGGTACAATTCTTTTTATTTCTTAACCAATTTTCATTAAGCTCTTCTTCACTTTCTAAGAAAATTTTTATATTAAAAAGCTTATTTAAAGCATCGGGAAGAAAAATATGATAGCCACTAACAATAATAAAATCCTTTTCAAAGTATTTCATATTTTGATATTTAGAGAGGGAATTATTTATTGTTTTTCTATTTATAGTATTTTCATTTAAAATCAATTTTAAATCTGAATTTAATTTCAATAAATCATTAGATTTTATATTTAATGATTTATTGAATTCAGCTTTTCGAGAATTTCTAATAAATTTTAAATAGTCAGTTTCTTTTATAAAAAGTGAAGAGTGATTACCAAACAAACCTATTATTGAATTTGTTAAAGATTTCTTTCCGCTTGAAGGTCCGCCTGTTATTCCTATCGTCAAAGGCTTTCTACTTAATTTATAATAATCATTATTTTGTATAGTTTCCCTATAAAGTCTTATTGCAATTAATGCACCCAAGCTTATAAAAAAAGTATAAATTATATTTTGATTAACAGTACTAATTACTGATGTATTGTAGTTATAACTATTATTGATTAGTTTTATTTGAGAAAAAAGATCATTAGGAAAAATTATCAAAATAGGTAAAAAAGTAAATAATGATATGAGTAATTTTCCATTGATATCTGTTTTAATTTGATAAATTATAAGGAATGGTAAAGCCCATAGATACCATCCTGGGGAAGGAGGCATCATTAAAGTTGATATTAAAAATGCTAATCCTGTAATAGATGTTAATAAAGTAAAATTTGATCTTTTAATTCTCCACATTGAGTAAATTATTATAAAAAAAATAAATGGTAATATAAAAATTTCTAAATTTTCATTTAAAGAAAAATTAAACCATAGTAGAGAAGCTTTTTCTGGAGTAGATAAAACCATTTCTCTATAGCCAGCAGATATTATTGGAGTAAAAACAAACAAAATTAATATTGAACTTAGAGATTTTATAAAAGTCTTAATTCCCTTTGTTAACCTTTTATTTTGCCAAAGGTAAATAACAGGAAAAGGGACTATTAAAGCAAAACTCAATTTAGTTGCAATAGCTAAACCGAAAAAATATCCACTATATCTAAATTTGTTTTTATTGAGTAAAAAATATGCTATCAACACTATTGTTGTTGGAATAATATCTAACTGACCATAAATATACGTCACATAAAATATTAATGGAGATATCCAATAAAAGAAAATTATTTCCTTTTTATTATTAGGCAATAACTTTGATAAAACAATATAAGAAATTAAATCAAATAATAATAAATTAGACCTAAAACCAACTCCTATAAAATAATCTTCTAGCCCGAAAGGGATTCCTAATAAATAAAAAATAAATGATAAAGGTAAAAAAGTTAAAAACATTATTGGACCATAAGGAAATCCTAAAGGATCTCCATTATCTAATAAATAAGTTGTCCATGGATCTAAGCTGGGATTAGATATTGAATGTTTAAGGAAATCAATAAACCATACTTCTTGAATATTTGGAACTATTAAAATTACAAATAAAATTTTTATAAGAAAAAAAATTAAAAAAAATAGATTTTTTCTATTTGTAATTGACATCTTTACCAAAAATTTAGCTTTTTAGTACAAACTGCATCAAACTGCATATTATTTTGTTTTATGTAATCTTTTAAATCGATACAAACTTCATCACTATATCCCTGCAATTCAGGTGATACAAAACATAATTTAAATTTATTATTTTTCAATATTTCGTATTGCGCATAATTTATTGGAAATTTGGAAAAAAAGTCTATCCAAACCCAATCAATCTTTCCTTTTAGTGATAAAACTGTATTAATGGATTCATATTCTGAGAGTCTTACAGAACACCTTTTCTCTCCTTTATTTAAAGTTTTAATTAAATAGGGGAATCCTTGATCAAGAATAAAGAAGTTATTAATACGTGCAAAATACATTTTTTTAATTAAAAATTCTTCAAGGCCTTCTTCTTTTACATTTAAAATTAAAGTTTGGTGTATATAGTATTTTAACCATTCATCAAAATTCTCATAAGTAGAAAATGGATCATGACCAATAACTAATTGATCACCTTTTGTTCTAATATCAATTTCAACACCAAAATTATTATTTAACTTTTTTAACTGATTAATAGTATTAATTCTGTGTGCAATTATTTCCAATAATTTTTAAATAAGATTTCTAAACCTTAATTTAAGACTAAATTTGATTGTACGCAATATAAAACAAATTTTTGAATATAAAGTTGTATTCCACTTTGAAACTCCAGTTTTTCTTTTATAAAAATTAACGCTTATTTTACAAATTTTATAATTATTTTTTAGAGCTAAATAGTATGCATATAAATCTAAAGAGAAATCTTTAGGTGGATTAACCCATGATTCAAAGAATTCTTTTGGAAAAATTGTTGGTTGAGCGTTAATATCATAAATAACTTTTCTTAATAAAATCGTCTCAAATATACTCATCCCAAAAGTGAAAAATTTATCCCAAAGAGGTCTATTTTTTCTCTTTCCTTTAATAAATATTTTCTTCTTACTAATATCTTTTCTAAATTTTTCAAAAGCAGTTATGCAATCACAAGGATCAGTTTGCAGGTCTGCATGTGTCCAGCCAATGATATCTCCTCTACAAAAGCTTAAACCTTTTATTATCCCTCCACCATAACCTAGATTTTTATCTAAATTTATATATTTAGCATGTGGATAATTTATTATCAAATCCTCAAGAATATATTTTGTATTATCAGTAGAACCATTGTTAACTAAAATTAGCTCTATATTGTGCTTTTTAAATAAATCTTTTGTTTTTTCAAGAATTAACTTAATACTGCCTTCTTCATTAAAACATGGAATAACTACTGAATAATCCATTATGAAAATTTTCTCAATAATAAACTTTACAACAAATTTTATATCTATAGCAGATAATAATTTCTCTAAATAAAATAATTTTCATAAAATAAATAATAAATTTGTTTTAAAAGATTTTTATTCTAATTAATTTATAGTTTTATTATTAGATGAAAAATCTTTCCATTTTTCAAAACATGATTCCCAATATTTAAAAGTTTCTAATTCTTCTGGTGTTCCCCAACAAACAAAATATTCAACCTGGAATAATGCTACTTTTAGTCCTAATTTAATAGAGTAGTTAATAACATCATCTACATAATATTCTCCATTTATTTTCTTGCCATCTGAAACGCTAATTTTTGCAGATTCAAGGAAAAATTTTGCTTTTTTAAATGTAAAAGTACCAATTAGAACGTTATCTTCCTTTGGATTATTAAGATTATTCTTTACTGAAATATTTGAAATATATTTACCTTCATTATAAATCCAACTATACATGTTAGGACTTCTTATAGCTCCAGGAAATCCTTTGCATCCCCATACTAAAATATCTACATCTTTCGAACTTAATGATTTTTTGTATTTGTCTAAATCGTAAATAATACCCATATCACAAGCACTTATTATTAATTCTCTTTCTAAATTAATATCATTATCCTCCATTGCTTTTAAGCAAGTACAAGCTTGACCTTCAGTTACATTTTTTAAGATTTTTGTATTAACTTTAAAACTTGTATCTCTGATATTTAATTTTTTATTTCTTTTTTCAATGATATCCTCTCTAGTTACTATTTTTATGGTTTCCATCTTTGGTAAATCTTTTATTGCCTTTAAGTACATTTCTTCTCCAGACACTTTAATAAAAGGTTTTGGTATTTTATATCCTTTTTTTATAAATCTTGAACCATTTCCTGCCATTGGCATCAATAAACAACCCTTATTCTTTCTTCTTGAATTTTTCTTAGATTTACTTAATTTATCGAAAATCGATTTATACCAATTAAATTCTTCTAAATCTGATGGAGTTCCCCATTGCATAAAGTAATCAATTAAAAAAGTATTTATTTTTAACCCATCATCTATCATGGGCTTATATGCCATTGATACATAGTATTCGCCTTTTACATTAAGGTCTAAAGATACAGTTTTCTTAAAATATTTAATCATTAATTCAGCTGATTTGAAAAAATATGTTCCGCTAGATACTTCCTCTGAAGTAGGATCTTCTGTAAAAGGCTTTTTTTCCTGAATATCAATAACTGAATTTCCTCTTTTTTTTACATACGCATAATTAGTATTTTTTAACATATGGGGATGAAAACCTGTATATGTAAATACACATCCATCAGGATTATCAAAATTGAGAAAGCTTAAAAATCTAGAATTACTAAAAATTGAGTTAAAGTCGCAATAATTTACAATTGTAGGACAAGAAAGATTAAAATAATTTTCCGCCTCTAAAACTGCATGAATTGGACCTTTTTTATGCTGTGCAATTGAAACAATTTGTATTTTAGGATGAAGACTATATAAAATCTCTTTTAAATTAAGATTCAAATCTTGTAAATGATTTTCATTACAAATAAATATTATATTTTCTATCTCTTCAAACATATTTACAACATGATTTATTATTTCCTTTTCTTTCACTTTAATTAAAAATTTTGGGATCGAATATCCTGCATTTTTAAACCTTTGGCCAATCCCTGACATTGGAATTATTAATTGCAATTTCATAACTATTAATTATTAATTTTTTGGCGATGTTTTTCAAGATCCCAATTTAATAATTCATCGATTTCTCTTTTTTTTAAATATTTAATTGATGAATTAATTGGAATTCTTGAAATAATCATAGATAAACCTAATAATATATTCTCATTGACTTCATTAAAATCATTAGGCACTAATATACCGATATTAGGTATTAAAATTACTGGTAAATTATTACGCCTTAATTTTAATAAATTCTTAAATTCCTTCACATTATTAATTATGACAATTCCATTCTCTAAGAATACTATCTGATCAGGAAATAAGGTACCTTTAGTAGCTATTAAAGTATGCTTCCTAGAGAATGCTATTTGATGAACATACTCAAATCTCGGTAACTTATATACCTCAGATAATAAATAATTATTAAAGTTGGTTACGTTGATTTTATTATTTCCTAATTCTCCTAAATATAGTTTTTGTGAAATTCTTTTTATCAGACCATATACTTTTTCTGGTGTATCAGCACCTGCAACTATTCCATGATTTGATAAAAGAATAACATCTGATTTATTTTGATCAATTACTTTTTTGATTTCCTTTGATAAGCATATACCTGGCTTTCTATAAGGAACTGAACTCCAATTCTCCCCTTTTAAAATAGAGTTTAATTTATTAGGATAATTTTTTTGAACAATCCAGCTTAAAGTATTTACACAATGAACATGAAGGACGAATTTATGGGGCATTATTGCATGCATACTTGTTTCAATTGATGGTCTTATCCCATTATCTTCTTCCCATGAATTTTTCACTGGATCGAGATCTTCATTACTTATCGCTGATAAAATTTTCTTGTAATTAGTTTTTACAAATATGTTCTTTTTTTTAACATCTGACATTTTAGTTCCAGATGCTTTTATGTACATATATCCATTATCTTTATAAGAAATGTTTCCACCAGGTCCTTGAACTAAATTTATATCTTTACCAACTTTTTCTGTTATGTCGATAAAAGATATTGGTATTTGCAAAATTAAAAATTTTAATTATCTTAATGATTATAAATAATAATTAGATTTAGTTTCGATATGTGAAATTATTTTAAGAAAAAGCTTTATTATTAGTTTTTGCATTTATGAATGAATACTAAACTAAGCCTTAATAAATTATTTTTTAAATAATAATTCCGTTTAGTAATGAGTTTCTAATATATCAATATTTAATGAATAAAAATGTTAGTTTGAGAATATGCAAAATAAAAATGTGAATAGAATTTCTAAAGGTTTTTGGATATGGGGAAATTTTTTGCCAAGTGAAACTATATTTCTAAATAGTTTAAAAGAAAAAGTTAACTCTCATTTGATAAGCCCAAATTTTGAAATACATATAACCTTATCAGGTCCGTATTATGAAATCGATGATAATTTCATAAATCAAATAAAAAACTATTGCAAAAATAATTCTTCAATAAATATTAAATTAACTGGTTATGATCACAAACAAGAAATATATGAATCATTTTATATATCTGTTATGAAATCATCTGAAATAAATAGAATTAGAAATAATTTATTTGAATTAAAAAATTATTCAAAACACAAAGAATTTACTCCACATATTAGTTTGGCTTATGGAGATCACAATAGGAAGCTAAAGGAAGAGCTCATTTTAAAACTACCTAAACTTCCATTATCATTAACTTTAAATCAATTATCAATTGCTATAGTGGATGAAAACATAGAGAAATGGGAAATACATAGCAGATTTAGATTTAATAAAATTTAAATTTTTAAAACTATACCTTTTACTTAAAAAAATATAATATGTAGTTGAATTATCAATTAAATTATTAGTAATCAAAATCTCATATATACATCCTTTAGTATCAAGAATTAATTAAGGACATTTTTTGAGTTTATAAAAACATAGAGGGTTATTAATTGGATTAATAAATATATGATCCAAATTTTTCTTATTTTGATTATAAAAATTAGTACAATTAAATCATCTTTAGATATAAATGTAATTTACAATTTTAAGATTAATCCTTAATTCAAAATTCCTTTCAATAATAAATTACAATCTATTATTACTACTTCAATAAGATATAAATTAACTAAAAATATATCAATTGATTTACACTCAACAAATTTAATGAGAGTTAAATATTTAAGAAAGATTCCTAGAGCTAAAAATTAGAATTTATATACTAACTTAAAAATATTTGTTTAATTTAATAAAAAAATTAAACCTTTCTCCAGACGGCTAAAAGCTTTCCTTGCAAAATAACTTCATCAACATTTAAGACAATTGGATCATATGATGGATTTGCAGCTTCAAGATGTATTTTATTATCTTTTCTTAAAAAATATTTTAAAGTTGTACCTAAACCTGGTACTAATGCGCTAACTATAGTTCCATTTTTTAGAGAAAAAGAATCTTTAATAGGCTCCATTAAGACCATATCTCCATCTGCAATACAGGCATCTATCATTGAATCCCCATTAACTGTTAATGCAAAAACATCTTTATTCTTTAAAACATCTGTTATGTCTAAGCTTTCATTTACATCATTAAAAGTCTCAATTAAACCGCCTGCTGCAACAGATCCCATAATTGGAACTCCTTCAAAAACCTTCTCTACAAGTTGAAGTGTTCTTGCCTTACCTTCTTGCCAAGAAATATATCCTTTTTCTTGAAGGTGTTTTAATCGACTTTGTATCGGGGCAGGTGATTTTAAACTCATTGCTTGCATCATTTGCCTAATAGTCGGACTATGTTTAAATTCTTTTACGTAATATCTGATCCACTCGTAAAGCTCTTTTTGAGCATCTGTAAGATTTTCTTTTAGATAATTACTCACTTAATAAATTTACTCTAATACAAATGTACCTATAAATATTGATAACGCAAGATTTAAGCTAAGAGGCATGACAAAAGAGCTTGTTGAACGTGCATCCTATTTTCAGCTTGTTCAAAAATCCTACAATTTTGACTTTCGATAATCTCATCAGTTATCTCTTTACCTCTATAAGCGGGGAGGCAATGAAGAACTATTGCATTTTTATCAGCATAACTAAGTAATTTTTCATCAACTGTATATCCAATAAAATCTTTTTCTTTAGTATCTTTTTCTTCTTCCTCCCCCATAGATGCCCAAACATCAGTATAGATAACATCCGCTTTAGAAGCAGTAGCATAAGCATTATTGTCAACTTTTAAAGAAAAGTTACTTTTCCCTATTTGCTTTGCTTTATTAACAATCTTTGGATTTGGTTCATATCCCTTTGGGCATCCTATCCTAACTTCACATCCTAAGATTGCACCACCAAGAATAAGAGAATGAGCAACATTATTTCCATCTCCGATATAAGCTAAAACTTTGTTTTGTATATCACCAAATTCTTCTTTTATAGTCATAAAATCAGCGAGAGCTTGACAGGGATGTTCAAGATCAGTTAAGGCATTTATTATCGGTTTTGAGGACCATTTAGCATACTCTTCAATATTTGAATGATGAGATGTCCTTATCGCAAGAACATCACAATATTTACTGAGAACTCTAGCTGTATCTTTTATTAGTTCTCCTCTTCCTAATTGAGAAGTTGAGGGATTTAAATCAATACTTGATCCACCAAGTCTTGACATACCAACCTGAAAACTTACTCTTGTTCTAGTTGAAGCTTTATCGAAAATAAGCCCTAAAACCTTTTCTCTAAAAAATTTTTTTGATTCTTTTTTCTTGAATGAGTGAGCTAATTCAATTAAAAAGTTAATTTCATCATTTGTAAGATCAGAAATGGAAAGTAGATTCTTTGTTCCAAGCTTAATTGGTCCTATCATTTAATTTGATATTTAAAGGTCTATACAGGCATTTTTGATTCTGATAGTAAACCCTTAAGGTCATCCCCCTCTATAACTTCCTCTTCAAGAATTTTTTGTGATATTGATTCAAGCAGCGGAAGATTGTTTCTTAAAATCTTTAAAGCCATTTCATGAGCATTATCTACTAAATCTCTCACTTCCTTATCTATTGCTTGAGCAGTAGCATCACTAACAGCTCTTCTTGGATTATTCCCATTCCCTAAGAATTGTCCACCACCTTGTTTATCATAAGCTAAAGGTCCTAAAATATCGCTCATACCAAAGGTACCAACCATTTGCTCAGCGATGTCTGTAGCTCTTTGTAAATCATTAGAAGCTCCTGTCGTTATTTTTCCAAAAACAATTTCTTCTGCTGATCTTCCACCTAGCAATGTTGCTATTTGACCTTGGAGTTCTTCTTTAGAATTTAAGAATCTTTCCTCTGTAGGAAGCTGTAATGTATAACCAAGAGCACTCATCCCCCTTGGAACAATTGAGATTTTAGCTACTTTTGACCCCCCTGGCATTAAATGCCCAACAATGGCGTGACCGACTTCATGATAAGCTACAACTTTTTTCTCATCATCTTGTAAGACTCTACTTTTTTTCTCTAATCCTGCAACAACTCTTTCAATAGCCTCACTTAAATCTTGTTGTTCTACACTTTTTCTATTTCCTCTTGCGGCAAGAAGAGCAGCTTCATTAACCATATTTGCTAAATCAGCGCCTGCAAAACCTGAGGTAGCTTGTGCAATAGAATCTAAATCAATAGAATCAGATAATTTTACTTTCTTTGTATAAATCTCTAATATGGTTTTTCTTCCAGACAAATCAGGTCTATCAACTAAAACTTGCCTATCAAATCTACCCGGCCTTAATAAAGCCGCATCTAAGACCTCGGGTTGATTAGTCGCGGCAAGAACTATAACAGGCTTATCAGATGCAGTAAAACCATCCATTTCGGTGAGTAATTGATTTAGAGTTTGTTCTCGCTCATCATTGCCACCTACAACACCCATTGATCCAGATCTACTTTTTCCTATAGCATCTAGTTCATCGATGAATATGATACAGGGCGCTTTTTTCTTCGCTTGTTCAAATAAATCTCTTACTCTTGCAGCACCGGCCCCAACGAAAAGTTCTACAAACTCTGAACCAGAGATTATGAAAAATGGTACTTCTGCTTCACCTGCGACAGCTTTTGAAAGAAGAGTTTTACCTGTTCCTGGAGGTCCAACTAATAAGACTCCTTTTGGGATTCTTGCACCTATATCAGTGTATCTTTCAGGTTTTTTTAAGAAGTCAACTATTTCTGTAAGTTCATCTTTAGCTTCATCTACACCAGCTACATCTTCAAAAGTAATTTTAGATTCATCATCTGGCACATAAACTTTTGCCTTACTTTTCGTAAAACTTAATGCTCCTTGAGCACCTCCACCTCCCATGCTTCTTCTCGCAAAGAACTGGAGAACTAATATAAATATTAAAGGAGGTACAACCCAACTTAAAATGGTTGAAAATATATTTGGTTTTTTTGGAGGTGCTGCTGCAAATTCAACACCTTTATTTTCCAATCTTTGCGGTAAATCCATATCAAAAATTGGAGTTGTAGCTAATACAGAAGGGGCACCTTCTTCTGCTCCATTC
>MDTA01109369.1_pt1 | contig 10407 bp, 10 predicted proteins | sample 811151 | NCBI WGS metagenome assembly MDTA01 (sample SAMN05326648, study PRJNA326480) | marine metagenome | isolation source: seawater | place: Indian Ocean: South | collected 2010 | reverse complement strand
TTATAGTAATATAAAGAGTTGTGAACTAAAATTTGACATTCCTACACTAAAAAAAGATATTGAAGGTAGAACAAAAAATATACTTTCTAAAAGTTTCAAATAATTTTATTAAAATTTTCAATCACGTAATTAATTTCTTGTTCGGTCATGTAAGGCCAGCACGGCAAACTCAATACTCTGTCCGCAACATAATCTGTATTTTGTAGTATATCCTTACTTTTGTAGGCTGGTTGGATGTGACATCCTGCAGGCCACATAACTCCAGTTTCAATACCTTTGTCTAGTAGTTTTTTCCTTACATTATCCCTGCCTTCTACTAACACAGTGTATTGGTTGTAGACGTTGTAGCACCAACTTTGTGTTTTCACCATGGTATCTATGTGTAACTCTTTGTCGTAGATTTGTGCCACGTTTCTTCTGCTATTGTTGTGCTCGTCGACTTTGATTATCATTTTATTAAGAACATTTGCCTGTATAGAATCAAGCCTTTCGTTCCACCCCAAAAACTCATGGACATATTTGTCTGTGCGTCCATGATCCCGGCTCATAACAATTCTGTCTATATATTTTTTATCGCCAACAACTGCCCCTCCGTCTCCAAAACAAAACATATTTTTTGCTGGATAAAAACTGAAACAGGTTAGATCATTGTAACTACCATTTATTTGGTTTTTGTACCTACCACCAAACGACTGTGCGGCGTCTTGCACTAACGGAATGTCGCCTGCTATTTGTTTGATCTTGTCCCAGTCACACGTGTGGCCAAATATATCGACGCCAACAATCGCCTTAATATCCTTAATCGAACTAACCAACCCTGCCAAATTATCTGTATTAATTGTGTAATTGTCTTTGTTACAATCGACCCATACAATTTCTAATCCTAACTTTGATGCCATTTCTGGTGTGCTTATGAATGTAAAACTTGGAATGATTACTTTGTCTCCAGGTTTTAAGTTTAATGATTCGTATGCTAAAAGCAAGGCGCTGGTGCCACTACTGACGCCAACTGATAATGCCAAACAGTATTCCTGCAATCTATTCTCGAACTCGGTAACCTTTGGTCCTTTTATAAACCAACTATTGTTCACACAATCTTTAAGGGCCTTATCTAATTGTGTTTTGTTGTTATCGTAAACTCTTTTTAAATTTGCGTAGGGGACTTCCATTTTTTCTCCAATTCTAACTTCCAATCTAAACCTTCATTTTTATATTGTGTGGCTTCGTGTATCAAAAGTGTGGTTGTATGATCAAATGCATCAAGAAATCCAACATCGAAAGGTCTTGGTTTGATCCCATTGCCATCGATATGCTTTCTAACAATTTGTTCTACTGATTTTTGCCTTACATTACCAATTATGTACCGATCACTTCCTGGCCTATCTAAGAAACCCGATTCGTGATACACATATAGATTTCCAAGACTGTCAACAGCAGTGGCAACTTGTGGGAATCCGTATCCATCCATTTGTTCATGTGTGGCCATTTTTATCGGGCCGTTTATTATTCCATGTCTTACATTATGTAGAGCATATCCATAATCTATATGTATGTCGGTGTCTTTTTCTATTTTCAAAAATATTTTGTGTAATTTTTCTCTTTCCTCATTTGAAATATAGTGATTCACATTACTGAAGTCTTCACGAAGTGTAATGAAACTTATTTTAAAATCACTTACACTGTTAATATCTTTTATCATTTCAAACACCGGAATAAGGTCATCGCTATGCCCAGGCAGAATTATCCAATTCACTCCTAATTTAATCCTGCTGTTAGTGTTTGGTATTTTTTTGCAAAATTCTTTAAGGTTCCTAACTACAATATCAAACCCTTTTTTATTTTTGGTGGTTCGATAATAACTTTCTGAATCAAACCCATACAAACTTATTCTCATCATTTCAAGATCAAATATACCAGGTTGCTTTTCTAAAAAATTAGGAGTTAAGGCATAACCATTTGTATACATCTGCATCTTGAATCCTTTATCGTTTCCATAACTTATTATTTCGCCGATATATGGATTTGTTAATGGTTCAAGTCCGCCACTAATTCTGAATCTATCTCTCCATGCTGAATCACTCTTAGGATCCTGATCAATTATTTTTTTAAAAACTTCAAAACTTTTTTTAATATCTTTACTGTCATATCTTGCATCATAGTTCCTACCACAGAAACTACAAAAAAATTGACAAGTCATTCCAGGATAAAGGCCAATCCTGTTTGGATATGAATACTTTTTTTCTACTGCACTTTCAAGACTGCCGTTGTTTAATAGTGGCTGTATTGTGTTTGTCCAGTATCTATTTGCAATTATCTTATCTTTTTCGTGTTTATATCCTAGTCTCATTGTATTTGCTTTCAAAATGTTTTGTTAGCCATTCAAAATCATAACTGTTTTGTAAAGGCTGTCCTGACCTCGTGTATTCTATTGCATCATTGGCCCCCCTGTATACCCATACTGCATTCTTTCCTTTGCCTTTAGTTAACCATTTTTTAAGTCTAAAATTAGTTTCTACAGTTGGTTTAACAACACTCTGTGCTTTTAGTTTAAGGGTTTCTCTGAATGCGGTACGCCATGCTAACAGAGGTGTTTCTTCAAGTTTGTTTACAGCAGACAAAATCGGCACCACCTCGCATGGAGCCGAAAGTGTGAAATCCAGTCCAGGACTAATTGTATGTAACACCAATTTTTTATTGTACAATATAATTGCGTCGTGGCCATATGTACAATCTATAACTTCATTGTAACAGTCAAAAATATAATGGCAAGGATTTTTCATTCTGTCAGGCTGGAAATCAAATTTAAAATTATCTACAACATCAATCTTTGGAAACACTGCAAAAAAATAATCAGTATCTGACATTCCTGCCGCGGTATGATATGCCAATGTCTGTCCTTCGATGTCCTTGCACCATTTTGCTCTGGGATATTTCTGCTTTAATTTTTTAAATCGTTCTTCTGCTCCTGGCTCATCATATGATATGAATATAATATCCATTGGTCTTGTTTCATATTTGTATTCCATATGAACAACTCTTTCAAAATCATAAAATTGTTTTACATCATCCATGTGCGGAACCAACATAATATCTTTTGTGTTGCCAAATGTATATAATTTTTCATCTTCCCAAAAACTAGGATAAAAATTTGGCAAAGGCACTTTTGTACGTGTGAGGTCGACATTAATCATCCATTTGTAAAAATATTTGCCACTTTTTGTGTAATCTGATACAATATCTTTCAAAGTGAATGGTATCTTCTGACAAGGTGGTTGCCATAAATCTTTGTTGGCATGATAATTGATATCCTGGAAATCACGTAAAAATTTAATATTATTCATCTGCTCTTTAAATTTTTTTGTAGGTATTAATAATACATGTCCTTCTTTGTTTAATCCACTTTTAGGATGTGTGGTATACCATACGTGTATTTGTTCTTGTTGGAATTGTTCTGGAATAAAACTGAAATCAATTTCTTTGCAATGCATAAATGATGGGTATACCCAAAAATATTCAGTTTTTATATCGCCAACTACACTTTTCAGCACTTTAAAATAACTTTCGACAAAAGGCACTGTCCTTGAATTTTTAACAGGTGCTGGCCATTCTTCGATATTTGCAAAACGTATCCTTACACTGTCAAATGTTGTTGCATTTTTTATGGCTACTTTCTTAAAATTTTTATCTGCACTAAAATTTCTTAATGTCATAAAATTTATTAATCCTTTCACAAATATAATCTATTTCCTTATTAGTCAAATAAGGATATATCGGCAGACTCAATGCCTTTTTACAAATATTTTCTGCGTTTGGATATGTGTATAATCCAATTTTTGTTTGATCTAAAATTTCGGCATAATGTATTTTTGTCTCTATTCCGTTATCGTCCAAATACTTTTGCAATTCATTCCTGTTGTCTGTTAAAAAAACTAATTTATGATAACTAGGTTTGCCTTTCCCATCCACTAAAAAATCTATTTCAGGAAGATTATTTTTATATCTTTCATAGATAGACTTACGAATTTTTTGTAATTTATTAAATTTACCTAGTAACAATAGTAATTGGTTGCAATGATCTTCCCCTATCACACTTTTATATTTCCTTTGTGGTTGTCCCTTTCTAAGTCTTTTAAGGCTTTCATAAGTGTCTTTGTTGTCTGTAAGGACCATGCCACCGTTTCCAAAGCAAGGCATGTTTTTCATTGGGTCAAAACTAAAAACACTGATGTCTCCCATTGCACCCGAAGGCACACGATTATAAATGGCTCCTTGTGATTGTGCGGCATCCTCGATTAATGGAATCTTGTTATTGCGGCAGTAAGTTAAAAGTCTGTCATAGTCCGCACAGTTTCCATAAAGGTTTACATATAAAACCGCATCAGGTATTTCCTTGTATTGTAGATCACCGATAAGTCCCATAGCGTCTGTGTCTATGAATTGTATTGTTGCGCCTAATCTTTCTATTGCTCCTGAAGTGGCGGCGTAACTTAACACGGGACACATCACAGTGCTATCCTTACCAAGTCCTAGTGCCTTCATTGCAAAATATAATCCATCTGTGGCACTACCAACGCCTACAGCGTACTCCCTGCCATACTTCTTTGCAACTTCTTTTTCTAGTTGCGTAAGATATTGTCCTTCTAGTACTTGACCTGACTTCCAAGCCGCCTTGGCTCTCCGTGTGAGCCTCCAAGAATACGCATTGAATAGTCTGTCAATACCGCTAAATTTTATTTTGTAACCAGTCATAATAACTCTTTAATCCTTGATCAAGTGTGAATTCTGGTTCATATCCTAAAAGATCTTTCGCACGTGAAATATCTAACGTGCCACGCATAGGATACAACTCATGATTCCCGATATCCTGTATATCAGATTTGCTATTAGTCAGTGCAATAATTTTTTCAGCCAGTGTTCTAAGACTTGTGGCTTTGCCTGCTGTAATGTTGAAACTTACATTTGCCACAGATGATAATGCCGCCAAAATAATACCACGTGCGGCGTCCTGTCTATATGTAAAATCAACTTTGTTTGCACCATTGTGTAATGTTATATCTTCGTTGTTCATTGCTTTTTCAAAGAACTTAGAAACTACTCTATCTGGCATATCTCCAGGTCCATAAACTCCACTTGGTCTCACAATATTATAATTCAGTCCATCTCTTTTTGAAAATAACTTGACCATCCTTTCTCCTGTTAATTTGGCTTCTCCATATATGTTTTTTGGTTTAGTTCTTCCGTCTTCTTTCATGCCATCTTTAAAATCTCCATATACCATACTACTACTGACATAAACAAATTTTTGCACATCAAATTTTTCAGAGTGCCATAATAAATTTGTTGTTGTGCCAATTACTTTAGGAATACCTAAGATCGGATCATTATCTACAATCTTTGCCCTAGGATAAGTGGCGAGATGTATGACTATGTCAGGCCTATGTGAAAATGCCTGCAGGCAAGTTAATCTATCAAGAATATCACCACTAATGAATTGAACATTTTTTTCATTCCAATTTCTTGTTCGCCATTTGTATAGTTTATCCAATTCAACTTTTGTCATTATACCATAAGTGTCGTTATTGTCCACCACGGTAACCTTGTAATCATTGGACAACATTTCAACTATTTTTGAACCAATAAAACCTTTGCCACCTGTCACCAATATCTTTTTCATTAAAGAACTTTCACTCCATATTTTTTGGTAAATGCTTTACCATCTTCGACATCATTTACAATAGGCTGACCTTTGATATTCAAACTAGTGTTTAACAGTATTGGGCACCCTGTTTCTTTTTTCCATGCTTTTAGTAGTTCATAAAACCCTTCGTTGTCGCTTTTACGCACGGTTTGAACGCGACTAGTATTATCATAGTGTATTATGGCAGGACAGTCATTACCATGCGTGTACGCCGCTGTATATTGCATATAAGGGGTATTTTTAACGCCTATAGGTAGGTCAAAATAGTCGTTTACATCCTCCTCTAAAATGGCCGGAGCGAATGGCCTAAACTTCTGTCTTCTTTTTATTTTGTTTACCAAATCCTTGATTTCCGGTCCACGTGGGTCTGCCAACAATGACCTATTACCAAGTGCCCTCGGTCCAAACTCTGCTCTACCATTTGCCACGCCAACCATCTTGTTTTCCTTTAATTCTTTTATGATTGCATCCACGGGATACTCACCTTCTATGTTGTGTCCTAGGAATGGATGATTCCAATTGATTTGTTTGTTTTCATTTGCGGCAATGCAACCTAAACTTGATCCAGCATCGCCAGGGTTTGGAATAATCCAAATTTTATCAAATAAACCTAAATTGGCTAAAACTTTATTTGCGGCACAATTCAAAGCAACTCCACCTGCATAGACCAAATTATTGTTTCCGAAACCGGCATATCTACTGGCCTTAATCCATAGTTCAGTGAGACACTCTTCGGTTACTGCTTGAATGCTGGCCGCAAGATCCATTACATCTGCATTTGGTTGCCAGTTGCCTATTCCTTTATGTAAATTACGTTTTAACCTGAAGGGTTTTCTTTCAACAAAATCATTATATATGTTGTCCTTATATTTTGGCGTACCGTATGCCGCCATGCCCATTAGGATATATTCTTCTTCTGCTGGTTTCAATCCACAGCGTTGTGTGAATGCAGAATATAAAATTCCTAAACTGTTTGGGTACCTAATGCTTTCCATCCTTTCAATCGCTTTTTGATTATATCCTTTTGATATAGATACTGTTTCCCATTCACCGATAGCATCAACAGTCAATATTACAGCATCTTTGAATCCTGAAGTATAATAACCTGCCGCGGCATGGCTGTCATGATGCTTAACAAAAGCATCAATTTTGATTCCAAATTGATTGAGGTGATGTTGTGGCATTTCCTTGCTGTCTAAGGCTACTCCATATTGTCCTGCGTATAACTGCCTTGTCTTTTTTAACAATGGCTTTTCATAATACACAACCTTGTCCCAACCAAATGTTCTTGCCTCGTCTACAATTTCTTTGTTAAGGTAATGATCATTTTTAATTTTTGAATAACGTTCTGCATGTGCGGCCCATAACACTTCGCCGGGTCCTTTATCAATATCTACTATGGCCATGGCGGCGTCGTGATTCATGCAATTGATTCCTAAAATTTTCATATACTAGCAATATACCTTTTTAATTCTTTGTCTTGGACATCTTTTGGTATTTCGTTTTTGTAAAAAATTTTATAACTGTCACTCCCGTATTTTCCAATGCCGTGAAGGTCACTTGCTTCAACGCCGTCCCATGTTAAAAATTCTTTGCTCATCTGTCTTAGTCTTTTTGCCCTTACTGACCACATACCCAGAGGTTTTAACATATTCTGTTGTGTGCTTAATCTACCACGCAAGTACGCCTTTGCATTTGGATAACGTTTGAATAATCTAGGTAACACCTCTTTCACTTGTTTTCTATAGGTTTGGTTCAAGCAAATCACACCAACCATGTGTTGCCATTTATTTTTAACCTGTTGTTGGACCATTAAGTCTTCTTTCATTTTATTTTGAAAAACCTTTTTGCCCTTTCTAAATATTTTTCCCATTCTTCCAGTTCAATATCATATTCAAAATTTTGAGTGGTATCGTTCACCTGTAGTTCTTTCGCTCCATTTTTTAAATGGAAGTTTCTTGCCATATCTGTAAGAGGTGATAATGTTACAAGACGAGATATTCTATTTGATTCTTTGACCATCTTGTACACTTCATTAACTATGGCACGGCCGCCACCTTTTTTCTTTGCCCATACAGTGTATGCTACCGCAATTGATCCTAGTTGTTCGTATCTATGTGTGGCTTGTAAGACTGCATCTCTGCTCATTAGATCCATCTCTTCTACTGTTTTAGGTACGTCATGGGTAAATGCAAAACACATAATGGCCGCAATATCGCCTGTTTCGTCTTTTAAACCATAAATTTTTCTTCCAAAAGAAGTCCTAAATTCTAATGACAGTTCCGGCCTTACCGGATCCTCAGAACAGTCTATGCTAGATAATTCTATCAATTGGTACACAGGAGGTTTATCGAATACCTTAGGAGTCTGTCCAAAAACCTTTTTTACGGTTTCCTTAAACCTTATGTTATGTTTAATAGCCATTTTACTTGTATATGAAAGGATCTTTTTTCTTCAGTTCCTTAATTCTTTTTCGGTACTTGATCTCTTCTTTGATTTTGTACCAAATTTTTTTGAACCAATTTATCATTTTTTTCCTCCAATTATTTTCTTAAATTTTGGTTTTAATAACATTATAGCATCTTCGTGTGCTTTGTCTAGTGGATGAGTGATGCCCATATCATATTTGTTCAGCAACGCCCATTGGTTAAAACCCATCATACGTTCACCAAATGACGCCCACTTGGTAAAATCTATTTCCTTGTAAAGATACTGTATCAGATCATCATTTTTGTCTCTGTGCAGTACAAATTCGTCATAAAAAAGATTGTTGTCTGCCAAAGTGAAAAAATATTTTATTCCTTTTTTATCTAAAATGTTTTGTAACCAAATAATACTTTTCCAACTTAGATATAGTTCATGGTATTCATTTGCGGCGTACCTGTATAAAGCGTTGGCAAAATCGTTGACTCCTGTTTCGCGAGACTGATCCATTCTTTCCTGCCATATTTCCCTAAAAGGTTCATTTCCTGCAGTCTTGTTATGCACATCTATCTGTTGATTACTAGTGTCCCAAGGAGTTATTGACGCCCATCTTGTGTTATCCAGGTATTTGTGCCTTGGCATCGCCCAATCATATCTTGAAATAAATGTCCACATCACAGCCACGCATGAAATCTCCTCCGGTTTGAAAGACTGAACCGCATGAAATACACGTCTTGCAATACCTTGATTGCCTAAACCACCTTTGGCAGTGCAAATATATTGATCTTTTTGATCTTTAATTAGATATGCCCATGACTTTTTTGAGGGTATTTTACCTTTATCATCATCGGACAATTCATGTCCAAAAGTAAAACTACATCCGCCTGCTATAAATTTTTTACTCATATATTTTCAACACATTATTTAAAAGTGGAAAAACATCTCCAAAATTTTCATTCCTGTACTTGTCCGCTAATATTATTCTTTGTTTCCTTAGTTGTCTTATTTCTTCTGTATCTCTGTCCGCTGAATTCATGTATCTTAATATTCCTTTGAAATCTTTCAAATCCGAATATCTTGCGTTCACTATATTTTTAATTTGTTTGGGTAAAGTTTGTATGTTAAAATAAACTGGTTCAAAGCAAGTGTTGACATAAAAGAATTTTGGAGCAAAGTTTCGGACCCATAGCATTAATTTTGCCAAACTAAACACATTAAAAAAATTTATAGTTGAACAAATTTGGAACTCCATATTTGCGGTTTGATATACTTTGAATTGATTCAAATTGTGATTAACTTCTTTCCAATTGGCCGGATGCCTTTGATATTCAAACTGTTCACCAACGTCGTCTATACTGAAGGCAATCTCCACTCTTTTAAAATTTTTCCATAGGTCAAATATTTCTCTTTGAGGTAACTGTGTACCATTTGTGTTGTAATGTATATCTATGTTTTTTGCATAACCTTTTTCAACACAATGTTCTAGTATTCTGAAATGATTATGTATCATGAAAGGCTCTCCACCTGTGAATTCAAAATATTCAGCGTGTGCCAGGTCTTCTTTAATATCTTCAAAAAATTTAGGTTGTTTTTTTGGCCAACCACCTTCTTTTAAATTCTGCCTAGCGACAGGATTATCCTCGTAGTCCATTTCTTCTTGTGCCCACTTTGAAGAACTCCAAGATCCACATATTCTACATTTTAAATTGCAAACATTTCCTAACTTAAAATCAATAAATTTAAGCGTAGGTTCAGCATCAGGAGTCCAATCCTTTAGACTATTTTTCATTTTGTATAGTGTGTTAATTCTTTTGCTGGTTTTTCCGGCATCTTCTTCTGCCCAACATCTATCACAACCTGAGGGTTTTTTGCCTGTCCTAAATTCATTCCTTAAATCTTCCATAAATTTACTTTTTTGTATTGTTTTAAGATTTGTCTCGTACACTTTGATCTCTGGCACTTGTCCTTTATATAAGCAACAAGGGGCCGCACCTCCGTTTACCCCAACTTCTAGTCCTGTCCATGGCAATGGACAAATATTTGATTTTATATACTTGTCCACCATTCCAATGCTTTCTTATTTTTCGCTAATATTTTTTTTATATCTGTGCCTCTAATTTTATCTAAACGTTCTAATTCTGCTTTTCCATTTTTTTGCCCGTTTATGTACTCTTCTTTAGAATAAGTTAATTCGTTGTTCCTTTTTTGTTTTTGCATTTCATCCAACTGTCCAAAAAAGTTGTTAAGATTCTTACTTTTGTATTTGATTGTTTTATCTCTTACCT
>MDTA01080241.1_pt1 | contig 10407 bp, 7 predicted proteins | sample 811151 | NCBI WGS metagenome assembly MDTA01 (sample SAMN05326648, study PRJNA326480) | marine metagenome | isolation source: seawater | place: Indian Ocean: South | collected 2010 | reverse complement strand
GATCATTGCATTTACAGCCATCACCCTAGGAATTAGCTTGATATGGGTTAGTGCGGAAAAATTAGAAAAATATTCTGTTCTTACTGCACAAAAATTTGGGCTATCCCCTTTCTTTATTGGTTCAACCGTTATTGCTTTTGGGACATCTGCACCCGAAATGCTTACTACCTTCTTTGTGTCTCTTGAAGGAAAAGGGACAATGGTTATAGGTAATGTGATTGGTTCAAATGTAGCAAATCTGTCCCTCGTTTTTGGTTCGATGTTATTTGTCGTTTCGTTGAGAAAATTGACAATACAACAAGAGAGTAGCATTCAGAGAGATCTACTGATACTAATAACTTCAAGTATTTTAGTTTGGATAATTATCGCGATAAATCCATTTCATATCATTTCCTCTATGGTTTTGTTTGTATCACTTTTTTTTGTGATAATTTTCTGGTTCAAAAATGGCAAGTCAAATGAGACTGATTCTAAATTGACAATTAGTGAGAGTAATGTTCTTTTGAAGCTTTTACTGTCCTTGATTGCTTTAGTATTTGCTGCATGGCTAATAACAAAGGGGGCAAATCTGATACTAGAAGAGTTTGATTTAGGAGAATTATTTATTGGTTATACGGTTCTTGCTATTGGAACTAGCTTGCCTGAAATAGCAGCATCAATATCATTAGCCCTTAGGGGGAGGTATGAGACAGTTTCAGGAACATTAATAGGTTCTAACATTTTTAATGGCCTTTGCGTACTGGCAATTCCTGGCTTATTTATGAACCAGGAAATGTCTTTAGGTTGGTCATATCATGACTGGTCTTGGCTGATGCTAATACTTTTTGTCATTACCTTTGTTTTTGCGTCTTATATTCTTTCTATATCAAGAAAAGAGAGGAAAGCGAGTCTGATTTTAAGTATTTTATTTCTTTGCTCATACTTTATTTCACTTTATTTCGCTTATTGAATATATTAAGTGCATGGGAAATATAAATCACTTAAAGTCTGCAAGAAGGACAATAAAAATTGAAGCAAAAGGTCTAGAGAATCTGTCTAATAATTTGACTAAAGACTTCAACACGATTTGCGATTATTTAGCTAAAACCAAAGGCAAAATTATCACTATCGGAATAGGAAAATCTGGACACATCGCACAAAAAGTTTCTGCTACCCTTTCTAGTACTGGCTCTCCATCAAGTTTTATAAGTGCTGCGGAGGCTCTGCACGGAGATGTAGGAGGTATAGCTAAAAATGATTCAGTGCTTATTTTCTCTCACTCTGGACAAAGTGAAGAAATAATTGAACTTTTCCCTTTTCTTAAATCTTTAGGTTGTAAATATTTCTCCATTACAGGCTCGCAAGAATCTTTCATAGCCAAAAATGCCCTGATAAATATTGATACAGGCATTTCGGAGGAGGCTTGTCCTTTAGATCTTGCTCCAACTACAAGTACAACAGCTGCTTTAGCATTAGGTGACGCAATAGCTATAGCTTTACTTGAATCAAAAGGGTTCAAAAAGGATGACTTTGCTAAATCTCATCCTGGAGGAAAGTTGGGTAAGAGGCTTATAATCAATGTTGAAGATTTAATGGCAAAAGGCAAAGATCTGCCTACAGTTTCACCAGATACATCTCTTTCTAAAACACTAATAGAAATAAGCTCTAAAGGATTAGGAGTCTCGTTAGTTATTAAGGATAAATCTTTGATGGGAATTTTTACTGATGGCGATTTAAGGAGGACATTAAATAGTCAATCTAATCCTCTTGATGAAAGAATATCAAAGTTTATGACAAAAAAAACAAAAACTATCTCACAAGATAGCCTGGCTATTGATGCTCTCGAAATAATGCAAGCCAACAAGATCTATACCCTAGCGGTAGTTGATAATCATAATAAACCGGTAGGAGTTATTAGAATGCATGATTTGATTGAGGCTGGCCTAGTGTGATGTTTGATACAAATAGGGGCTTAATACTTGTATTTTTAATGTTCACACCTTCATTCATCCCTGCTGAACGGAATCAAATTGATGAAGCCTCTGAACTAAAAGAAGTATTTCTTGATTTCAAATACCCAGACAAAAAAATTCAAATAATAGCTGATCGATCTTACATTTTTAGCAATAGAATTTTTGAACTCCAAGGTGTTTCAATAGCCTCTCGGGCAGGAGATAAAACCCTCAATATTAATTCATCAATTGCAACTTATGATCAATCTTCAAAGAAAATATATATGGTAGATTCTGTAAAATTTGTAACAAGATTAGAAGATAAGCAAATAGTAATTTCTTCTGAAGAATTACAATATGATCTAAGCGAAAATAATTTTAGTAGTTCTAAAAAATCGATTGTTACTTTTAATGACTTAAAAGTAATTTCATCGAATTTTTCCTTTTTGCAGAGTGATAAAGATACAAAAGCTATTTTTCTTGATGGTAAGGTTTCGCTAACCCTAAGCAATGAGATAAGTACAGGTATGGCTGATAAGGTCACAGTTCTTTTTGACAAAAATCAGATATTTCTCGAGGGTGATGCTACCTTTGATAAAAATGGTTTATTGATGAAGTCAGACTTCATTCACTATGACATATCAAATAATAAGATTATAAAATCATTGAACTCAAGTGTTGAAAAAAGTATATGAAGTTAACTGTTAATAATCTTAATAAATGTTACAGAGATAAAGTTGCTGTAAAAGATATTTCTTTTGAAGTTAATGATGGTGAAACAATAGGCATTCTTGGGCCAAATGGAGCAGGAAAAACAACTCTTTTCTACATGATTGCTGGTTTAATTAAGTGTGACTCTGGTGAAATAAGTATCGCGGATACACAAATCAACGATAAATCTATTTCAAAGAGAACTGAGCTGGGGTTATCTTATCTTCCACAAGAATCATCCATTTTTAGAGGATTGACTGTTCAAGAAAATGTTCTGGCTGCACTACAACAAAATACATCTCTAGATAAAGAGGCCATGAAGTCAAAAATGATAAATTTACTGAGTGAGTTTAGGTTAGATTCTTTTTCAGACACAAAAGGTATAAAACTCTCTGGCGGAGAGAGAAGGAGAACAGAAATAGCTAGAGCTCTTGCTTCTGATCCTAAGTTCATACTTTTGGATGAACCTTTTGCAGGCATTGATCCGTTAGCTGTGACAGATCTCAAAAAAATAATAACTAAACTCAATAAAAAAAACATAGGTGTTTTGATCAGCGATCATAATGTAAGAGATACCATGAACATTTGTAACAGAGTGCTTATAGTTAACAAGGGAGAAATCATTGCTGATGGACATCCAGCAGAAATCTCTGATGACCCTTTGGTAAAAGAGGTTTATCTCGGAGAAAATTTTAGCTAACAAAAGTGAAACAAAGTTTAAAACAAAGCCAAAAACTTACTCTAAAATTAACAGCTAATTTGGGAAATCAGATAAAGCTTCTCTCTCTGAGTGGCTTTGAAATTAGCTCAAAACTCAATGAACTTATTGAAGAATATTGTGATGAAAATGACAAAAAGATTTCAATTTTCAAAGAAGAATATTTAGCTGACAAATATAGAAATGCTATTTACAAAACGGAAGTGGAGTATAACCTTCCCGGGACTTTTGAAGAATCCAGCCTACGAGATAACCTTCATAATCAACTAGAATTAGAACCATTAGATCAAATCCAAATGTTAGTTGGAGAATTTATAATTGATTCAGTTGAGGCAAACGGCAAACTTGATCCGCAGTTAAACTATGATGATATAAGAAGGATAATTCAAGAGGATTTCGGTTCATATATTTCAGATCAAGACATTGATAAGGTCTTAAGAATCATTCAAAATCTTGATCCACCGGGATGTGCTTACAGAAATATTAAAGAGTCTTTAGATGCTCAAATAAATAATCTAGATACAGACAAATCCATTAAAGAAAATCTGCGTAATTATCTTGATAAATTAATTGAGAATCAATTATCGATTGAAGATTTACCTAGAAACATTCAAGACAACTTTTCAAAACTCACACTTAATCCAGCAAGTGGTTTTGGAGAGACTTCAAAAATTTATATTAGGCCTGATTTGTTAGCAATAAAGAAATCAGAAACATGGCATGTATCTATAAATGATGAATTTCTTTCCAAAGAGCTGATGGAATATGTAACTGATAAAATTGATTCAACAGAGAACAAGAAGAAGTTTGAATATAAATCTTTTTTGAAAGGCTTAGAAAGAAGACAGCAAACCCTTCTATTGGTTGCACAATATATAATTGAAGCTCAAACTGGTTTTCTCAACGGAATAGCAAGGAAAAAAGCAATATCTAATGAAGAGATAGCTGAAAAATTAAATATTAATCCTTCAACTGTTTCCAGAATTGTAAGAAATAAATTTATCCAATTTCCTGATCGTATTTCAGCTTTGACAAATTTATTAGAGAGAAGAGTTAACAGAAGACGTGAAGGAAATGACGTAACTATTGGTGATCTCGAATACCTGATAAGCGAAATTATTAATGAAGAAGACAATTCAAATCCTCTTAGTGATCAAGATCTCACTGAGGTTTTAAGAGAAAAATTGGGGATAATATTATCTAGGCGAACTGTGGCAAAATATAGATGCAACTTAAATATTCCCTCTTCAAGAGATAGACAAATAAGCTAAATTATTCTCTAGCATTTTCAAACCATCCATTAAAGTTTGTAACTGGCCCTTCAAGCGTTCCTGTTATAGACCAAGATCCAGAACTAAGCTGGTCTAAATTACGCTCAAATGCCTTTCCTGCAATGTACACGATTCCAGCAGTTATTGGACCTCCAAGAAGAAATGCGTAGGCAGGAAGGTAATCTCGCAGAGGCAATGTCATTACGACTTCAAGGTTTAACTCTTTGAGAAATACTTTCTCATCTCTAAGAATATTGCCTGTCCATGAGAATTCACTTGATCCACTTTTGAAGACTAAGGGGGACTTAATATTTAGATCATTCCTAGAGATATTAATTACACCGCTTACTGAGTCAGCACTAAATCCAGTTTTATAGAGCTTCCTAAAATCTAGATTTGTTATCTTTTCAAAAGAGTCAGTAATATTGAAGATATTTACTATTCTTAAAAGGTTGTTTTGAGCTTGTAATTCTTCTCTATTTTTTATGACAAGACCTTTAATATTTAAATCAACATCACCAATAATATTCTCATAGTCCAACTCCCAAGGTAAGGAGGACCAATTAACTGATACGTCCATAGCAAAAGTGTCCATTTCAAAATTTGGTTCAATACCAATCTGTTTGAAGGCCTTCTCAGGAGATCCAGAATACGCTCTTGAATCTAGTACAGTTTTCCAACCAAAACCCTCTCTGTTGATTATCAGTCTTGAGACTTCATTAGCGTTGTAAGTTAATCCCCATTTTCCATAAACACCCATGAGATTATTCAAAATCAAAGATTTATCATCTCTAGTTAAAGTAAATGACCAGCTACCATAATCATGTGAGTTGTATACGATAGATTTGGTCCTGAAAATCATGTCAAAGGAAAGTTCATTGTAAAATTTTAAGAAAGCAGATCTTGAACCATAATCGTTATCGATGGTGTTTATATTTAGAAAATTTAAATCAATCGCAATTGTGTCCTCCTCTAGAAGTGGTATTGAAATCTTCCCACCTAACTCATTATTTAAAATATATAATTCGAATCGATCATCTGCATAAGAAGAAGTAATAAAATTATCTTTGAATGTATAGTTTGAAAAATTAAGTTCCTCAATAGTAAGTCTTTTCACTTGAAAATTAATCGTTGAATCACTCAATCTTGAATCTAAATTATTGAAAAGTGCATAATCTAATTTCTCTAAGTTCCCAATAAGTGAAACGATTCCCCTTTCAACTTTTATTGACTGCTTTTCTTTTCCGGCTATTAAAAAACCCTCAATATTTTTTTCATAAAAATGTAGCTTCCCTCTTAGAAGGTCACCATAAGAAAATTTTACTTGTGATTTTTTGTCTTTGTAAAAAGGAGAAAAAGAAATTTTTAGATCAATAATTTCAGAAGCAGGTTTAAAAAAAGGATCAGAAAGTTTTATCTCTGTCCCCTTCATATTCGAATATAAATCTATTGTAGGCGACTCGTTATATTTCAACCCTCTTTGAAAAGAGGAAATGTTCAATTCAAGCCTTGCATCGGAGATCCCCTTGATATCAGATTGTAAGTTTTGAGGCAGAAGATCTTGAAATCTGATTTTGTTTTTTGAAATAAATGAGGTTAAGCCATTACTTGTCTGTTTTTCACTAAGTTCTAGCACGACAGGATTAGAGTTAAGCTTGAATGAGATGATTCCACTTTCAAAGCCTACTGCACTGTCATATTCAGCTTTAATATAAATATTATTTAAGTCTAAACCAAATGAAGGAAATTCTAGATTTCCTCTTTTAGACTCAGTCCTAATTCTTAACTCAGAATCTTCATTTATAAGAGAAATACCCTCTGTAAGTGATGAATCAAATTCAAACTGAGAGAGATGTTTACCACCTTCAACTGTAAAGTCTCGTAGATTTGCAAAAGTAAGCTCAGTTATTGTTGAGAAAGGTCCTTCTAAATTACCTTCTATTTTAAATCGGTATTCATTACCCGATTTATAAGTTTCGAATGAAGAGTTAACTTGAGAATTAAAAAAGTTTCCACCTTCAATTTCACCTCTCAAAATAAAATCATTTAAATAAATCAGAGAGTTTGCTTTGTCCACTTTATATTCGTTAAATTCAAAACAAAGATCTTTTCCTGATGCCTCAAGGCTAACTGTAGAAGTATTAAGATCAGATCTATTATCAAGAAACCCTCTATAGATCATATTTAAATTTGTAAAATCTCCACAAGTTATCATTTCTTCCAAAGTAGATTGAATATTTTTTAAGGCTGGTGTTCTTGGGAATAGCTGATGTGAAGATAATGAGGAAATCTCATTTGCATATAACCGAAGGTCAAGATTCCCTAAACTTGATGACGAAGTTGGAGTAAATTTAAATTGCCCTTTTAGTTCTTGACCATTAAATATAGAAGAAAAATATGACGGAAAAATTTTAGTTCGCCCATTTTGAATATCAAAATTTATTTCTGAAACTAGGTTATCAAAGTCCAATTGAGCTTCAAACATGTTTGATTTAACATTTATTAGGGGTGATCTAAGGAGTATTTTGCCTTCTTCATTCGAATATAAAAGTTTACCGCTAAGACCTGCAAGCTGAATGTTGTCATTGCTAAATCGTAATTGATTGAACGTTGATCTAATGAAGTTGGTTTTTGAGTCCAAGTTTATGGAGATATTACTTAACTCTCCTTCAAAAGATATTGTGGGATAAATGTTTTGAATAAAAGAATTCAGAATATCATCTTCGTAGATAAACAGCTCTGGAATTACTATCTTTCTATCTTGACCAAACAAGAAGAAATTTGGGAATTTATGCTCACTGCCATTATTGACCAAGGGACTAAACTGAAACTTAAAACTATCTGAGTCCTTCAAAATAAAACTTGTAGAAATTGATTCTAGTCCAAGAAATTTTTCTTGTGGAGTAAGTTTAAGGTTTCCTTCTAAATTAATTAATTTATTATCTAACAAAGTGAAGGAAACCTGAGAATCCAAAAGTAAATTGAATTTACATCCAGCGCAATAAGAATTTAATAAATTTTCATCAAGACTAAATGATTTGCTTGTCAAAATCCCCTCACTCATTTTGTTGTTTAATTCTGAGTTGGGTTTTATATTCAAATTCAATGTATTTCCATCTTTATCTTTAAATTTAGCAATAACAAAATGACCTCGTTCAGTGAATTTTGAGTCAAAGTCAATTTCTATAATTTCTTGTCCTCGGGATGAAATGAGCTTAAGCTTATTGATATTCAATTCGTTAATGAAATTAAGGTAATTGAACATATTCAAATCTACAATTTGTCCATTTTCATTGAGTTGATTTCTGGCTGTTACTTCAAATAAACGCGCACTGGAAATCAATCTACCAGTGAAAAGATTTAGTAATGAAAAAGATAAAGTAACCTCATTTGCATCAATTATTTTTCCTCCCTCTCCAATCTTCAAGTCAGAAATTTCCAAAGATGGACTTATTGGATGCCAATGAGTATCTTTAATCTCTAAAGTTGATTGAGGTTCAATATATGTATTTAAGATGTACATATAAAATCTCTCATTTGTTAATAAAATAGATAGAAGTACAACTGCACCAATGTAAGTAGATAAAGCGAAAAGAGATAATTGAATAAGTTTATTCATGTTTTTCTCATTTAACCTTTTTTCTTCTTAGTTCTCGTAAAACGAAAAAAATAATGGGCCACATTAAAGATGATACAAATGCAAATGTTAATGCGTTAAGTAAGTACTGAATATCTGAAATACTTACTCCCGAACTTACATTTACAAAATCAAAAGCTAAGATAATTTTGAAGACAAAAAACAAGAAAAAAAGAATCACCGATTGTTGAAGGACCGGTGAAACACGAAATTGATAGAAGAACCTTTGACAAATGTACGTGATAAAAACGAAAAGAAGGGCATGCAAACCTAATATAGATCCAGTGAGAATATCTAAAAACAATCCAATAACTAATGCTTCTGATACACCTACTTTATCAGGTAAAGCCATATTCCAATATATAAGAACAAGAAGAGTAATTAGAGGTTTCAAGTGCAATACTGCAACTGGGAACATATAAAGATCTATAAATATAGAAACTACAAGAGTCAGGAAAATCCAAAGTTTACTTCTTCTACTGTTATTCATCTCTATACAAAAGAAAAAAATCTTTATTAACAGGAGATGAGAAGAATTTAATTTTGATTTTTAAAAATTCTTCATCAACAAGATCACTTATGGCGACAATTCTTCCTACAGGTATACCTTCAGGGAAAACACCTCCCAATCCTGAAGTAAAAACTATCTCCCCTTCTTTAAATTCAGCTGACTTTTTGATAAACGCTAACTCTCCATGCCTGTAAAGACCTTTTCCTTGAAGAATTGCATGAAGTGAAGAACTTTCCGTCACTATTGGGATTGAAGATCTTACATCATGCATTAACAAGACCTCTGTTGAAAAAGTTCCAATCTTGTTTACTCTTCCTATCAAACCCAGATCTGATAGTACCGCACTGTTATGTTTTACTTTTTGTTGTTGATCATTATTTAATATCAATAAAGGTTGATATTCATTTGAAGATAGAAAATTTTTTTTTGCAATCAAATACCTATCAAGGTCTAAATTTACTGTAGACCAAAGAGAGTTTAAACGGGAAATATCCAGGGACAATTTACTTGCAATGTTGTTTGATGCCTTTAATTTTAGGTTTTCCTTCTCTAAATCTTTTAATTTCTCTTCAAGATAAGATCTAGAAAAGAAATAATTTTCAATCGCACTATACACAGAGCTTGGTATTTCACTAATTAAACTCAATGGTTTAAGTAAATCTATTACATGTATCCGAATGAAGGATGAACTGTTATATCTGATATCTGTAAGCATTAGAATAAGGCAAAAGCATAAAGCAAAAATAACTCTTGCAGGTTTCATCGCTGGTATGGCAAAGATAGCCTCACTGCTTATGTTAGAAACCTTGTGTTCACGCTTAATCATAAAATTATGATACTCAGGGTGAGCAAAGAAAGATATGTAAAATTATTCAGTAGACAATAGATCAATGTCGTACTTGTCCATAATCTCTAATGCGCTTCCACCACCTTTCGCTACACATGTCAGGGGGTCTTCTGCAACTATTACTGGTAAACCTGTTTGGCTTGATATCAAAACATCTAAATCACGCAACATTGCGCCACCCCCAGTAAGAACAATTCCTCTCTCACTGATATCTGCACTCAACTCTGGTGGAGATGCCTCTAAAGCAGTTCTTATAGCCTGAATAATAGCTGATAAAGGTTCAAGCATTGCGTCATAAGCTTGTTTACTATTCATAGTAAAAGTTATGGGGATACCTTCAGCAAGATTCCTGCCTCTTACTTCCATATCAATAACATCAGAGTCTGGAGAGGCAGTTCCTATATTATGCTTAACTTTCTCAGCTGTTGCATCTCCAAGTAAAACCCCTTGGTTTCTTCTCACATAAGAGATTATGGACTCATCCAATTTATCACCACCAACTTTTAAAGAATGGGCATAAACCACACCGTTAAGTGCTAGTATCGCTATTTCAGTTGTTCCACCTCCAATATCAACCACCATAGAACCACTAGCTTCTTCGACAGGTAATCCTGCTCCAATAGCTGCAGCCATAGGTTCTTCAATAAGACGAACTTCTCTTGCTCCAGCTTTGAGAACGGACTCTCTGATAGCTCTTCTTTCAACTTGAGTAGACTCACAGGGAACACATACAAGTATTCGTGGACTTGGCCTAATAAAACTATCTTCGTGAACACTTTTC
>MDTA01073271.1_pt1 | contig 10407 bp, 9 predicted proteins | sample 811151 | NCBI WGS metagenome assembly MDTA01 (sample SAMN05326648, study PRJNA326480) | marine metagenome | isolation source: seawater | place: Indian Ocean: South | collected 2010 | reverse complement strand
GTCAGCACCAACTATTTTCATACTTTCTGTGAAAACGTATTCAGCCATAGTTCCTAGTGGAACTGCAACTTTTTTACCTTCTAATTCAGAAGCATTTGCTTTTGTAATACCAGACTTTTTAGAAGTAACACACGTTGTTCCTCCCATTCCGTATTCCATTGCAACGTCTACTAAACTGATAGGTGCTTTAGCCTTAACAGCATTTATGTAAGGCATTAGACCTTGTGAATAAGAAATATCAATATCACCTGCTAACATAGCATCTGTCATTGCTACACCATTAGTAAAATTAGTCCATTTTACTGGCACACCAAGTGCTTTTGAATATGCTTTTTTGTTCATGTCCTCAAGATTTGGAGATGGCCACTCTAGAAAGTAAGCTACTCTAACCTCTTTAGCAGCAGAATTTGCTACTGAAGCATTAAGAGTAACCGCCATTATTATCCCAAGAACTGTAGTTATTATTTTTTTCATAGTTCCCCCATATAGTTTGTTAATTATTAAGATTTAAAATGAATTTTTGACATAAGTAAATATAAAGAAAAACTAAAATGGGTGGTTATTATAATACAACCTATAGATGTAAAGATTAATTCTTGATTTAATTTAACAATTGTCTACTACTTCATTCATGAGCTCTTCAAATAGAACAAATATTCCAAATTCTTTAAATGAACATTGGATGCCATTTACAGATAATAAGAATTATAAAAAAAATCCTAGATTAATTACTGATGCTAAAGGCGTTTATCTTACCAATCATGAAGGAAAAAAAATGATTGATGCGAGCTCTGGTTTATTTTGCAATCCTTTAGGTCATGGCAGAAAAGAAATCACAGAAGCTGTTTCAAAACAATTGGATAAACTCGATTATTGTCAACCGTTTAACCAAGGTTTTGGTGGATCATTTGAATTAGCGACTAGAATAGCAAAGAAAACTCCAGAAGGAATTAATAGAATTTTCTACACTATATGCGGTTCAACAGCTGTTGAAACTGCAATAAAAATTGCTATTGCATATCATAGATCGAAAGGCGACTCCAAGAGGTTTAGGTTTGTAGGAAGAGAGAGGGGTTACCACGGCATGAATATTGGAGCAACAACAGTCGGAGGAATGATAAACAATGTAAAAACTTTTGCTAGCGTACTTATGCCAGGAGTCCAACATATGAGACATACACATCTGCCAGAGCATAAATTTGTAAAAGGACAACCTGAGACTGGAGTTGAAATGGCAGAGGATCTTGAGAGAATTGCGATGAATTTTGGTGGCGAAAATATAGCGGCTTGTATAGTCGAACCAATCGCTGGATCAACTGGAACATTAATCCCACCTAAAGGATATTTAAAAAGATTGAGAGAAATTTGTGACAAACATGGAATATTATTAATTTTTGATGAAGTTATTACAGGTTGGGGTAGAACTGGATCTGCTTTTGCAGCTCAAGAATGGAACGTGACTCCAGATATAATGACTATGGCTAAAGCAACTACCAATGGTGTTGTGCCAATGGGCGTTGTTGCAGTTAAAGAAGAAATATACGACTCTGTTTTAGATGCATCGTCTGCACCAGAGGGAACTCCAGAACTATTTCATGGATATACATATTCAGGAATACCAGTAGCAGTAGCTGCAGCTTTAGCTGTACAAGATATATTTGATAAAGAAGATATCTTTAAAAGAGCTAAAGAGTTATCTCCCTATTTCCAAGATGGTTTACACTCATTAAAGGATTTAAAAGAAGTAGTAAGTATAAGAGGTTACGGTATGATGGGAGGAATCGAAATGAGAATGAAAGAAAAGCCTGGAAAATCTGGATTTCAAACGTTTAAACATTGCTATGATGCAGGAGTAAACTTCAAAAACACCGGTGACACATTGATTATTGCTCCTCAGTTTATTTGTGAGAAAAAACATATCGATGAAATAATTGAAAAGTTAAGAACTGGTATTTCAAACTATACAAAAGCCTAAATGATAATAGGAGTTCCTAAAGAAATTAAGCTTCAAGAGCATAGGATAGGATTGACTCCAGACAGTGTTAAAACTTTAACTAAAAAAGGACACAAGGTTCTTATTGAGAATAATGGAGGTTTTGAGGCTGGTTTTACAAATGAGGATTACGAATCTGCTGGTGGAAAAATTCTTAATAAAGCAGAAGAAATATTTAATTCTGCAGAAATAATCGTAAAAGTTAAAGAACCTCAAATGAGTGAAGTTAAAATGATTAAAGAAAATCAAATCATTTATACATATCTTCATCTTGCTGCAGCAAAAGAATTAACAAAAGGACTGATAGATTCCAAATCTATTTGTATTGCTTACGAGACAGTGACGGATGATAATGGCAAGTTACCTTTACTAGCTCCAATGAGTGCAGTTGCAGGTAGAATGTCTATACAGGCTGGAGCTCACTCACTTGAAAAAAATCAAAAGGGGAGAGGATTGCTGCTTGGTGGTGCCCCCGGAGTCGAACCTGCAAATATTGTTATTTTGGGTGGAGGTGTAGTTGGAGAAAATGCAGCGATAATAGCAACAGGAATGAAAGGGAAGGTATTTATAGTTGATAAATCAAAAAAAAGATTAGAACAACTACATAAAATGTTTGGAGATAAAATTATTCCAACTGATAGTGAAAAGACAGACCTTAAAAAATTAATTAAAGAATGTGATCTTTTAGTCGGAGGTGTCTTAATACCAGGTGCTGAAGCCCCAAAATTAGTAACTAAGGAAATGATTAAAACAATGAAAAGAGGCTCTGTTGTAGTTGATGTTGCGATTGATCAAGGAGGATGCGTTGAAACAAGCAAACCAACTACTCATGCTGCCCCGACATATATAGTTGACGATGTTGTTCATTATTGTGTTGCAAATATGCCTGGTGGAGTGCCTAGAACTTCAACTATGGCGTTAAATAAAGCAACATTGCCTTTATTAATGAAAATTGCAGATCATGGGTATAAAAAAACATTAAGTAGTGACAAAAATTACTTATCAGGACTTAATGTTCATAAGGGGAAAATCACATTTAAAGGCGTAGCAGAAGCATTTAATCTCGATTATACACCGCCAGAAAAAGCAATCTTAGATTAGCGATTAACCATTTTGGGCTTGTTTTTTTGTATTAAACCCATAATGCACTTTTTAAACTTTCAATTGAAAGCTTAAGGTGCTTTATTAAGTCAGTATGAGTGCTGAGTATAAACACAACAATATAGAAATGCCTGAAAATAAATACGATAAAGGCAAAGTCAAGTTAACAGACTTAATGTCAAGACTTCAAGAGGAAAAAAAGAAGGAAAGAAATAGCAATATTGCTCTTTCGGTTGCAGCAGTATCAGCAGTAACAGTTTTTGGAATTATTTTATCTCTGTAAAATTACCAACTAGAAGATTTCTTTTAGATCCGAGATCATCATTTCTTTAACTAGATTTTTAAAATCTATTTTAGGCTTCCATTTAAGTTCTCTTTTAGCCTTTGAACTATCACCTCGTAATTCATGAACATCTGTTGGTCTAAAGTAAATTGGGTCAACTTTAACAAGAATTTTTCCACTTTTTTTATCGTATCCAACTTCTTTTAAGCCTTTGCCTTTCCAACCAATTTTAACTCCTATGTATTTAAAAGCTTCTTCTACAAAATTTTTTACAGTGAAACTTTTACCTGTTGCAATTACATAATCAGACGGCTTCCTTGCTTTTAACATTAACCACATACTTTCAACATAATCCCTAGCTGAACCCCAGTCTCTTTTTGCATTTAAATTTCCCAATGTAAAAAAATTTCTTTTTTTTCTATATATCTCACAAACGGCCCTTGTAATTTTTCTTGATACAAAATTTTCTCCTCTTCTAGGGCCTTCATGGTTGAAAAGAATGCCATTAACTGCAAATATTTTGTAAGCTTCTCTAAAATTTACGGTTGTCCAATAAGCATAAAGTTTTGCAACTGCGTACGGACTGGTTGGTCTAAAAGGTGTTTTTTCATTTTGAGGTATTCCAGTGTTTCCAAATATTTCAGAAGTGGATGCTTGATAATATTTTGTTTTTTTTTGCAGATTAAGCACCCTTATCGCTTCTAGAATTCTTAAAGAGCCTATTGCATCAACATTAGCAGTAAATTCGGGAATATCAAAACTTGTTTTGACATGCGATTGAGCTCCAAGATTATAAATTTCATCAGGTTGTGTATTTTTTATTATTCTTAAAATATTACTACTATCAGTTAAATCACCATAAATTAACTTAAAGTTATTTTTAAACTTTAGAACATCATCTTTAAAAATTAAGTGATCAATTCTTTTAGTGTTAAAACTTGAAGATCTTCTTTTTACTCCTATTACTAAATAATTTTTTTTTAATAGAAAATCTGCTAAATAAGATCCATCTTGACCAGTAACACCAAATATTAAAGCTTTCTTTTTCATAATTATTTATTAGTTGAATATTTTTTTTCTAAATAATCAACCCATTTTTCGAAATGAGGCTGATAATAAAAATCATACCCATCTTTACCAGATGGCTGAATAATTGGAAACTCTGGACTAGCTTCTAAAATTCTTGGTACTTTAAGGGCTTCAGCAATTGGAAAAGCAATTGATGAGTTACCAATAAAATATTTTGAGGATTTGATTATACTAGCCATGTCTAAAAAATCTTTACAATCATAGAGTTTCAGTTTTTTTATTTGTTTTTTTAAATCCAGATACTCGTCTTTAAGTCCAATAAAGTAAACATCATCATATCTATTCATAAAATCAAAGTTAATAAAATTATTTCGATATCTAAAAGTTCTGTGCATTATTATTTTATTTCTAATACTATCATGTTCATCTACGTTTAAATAAGGCTGTGTTAAATCTGCATGGACTCCAGTAATGTGAAAAAACCACCTTGGAGAATTAAAACTAATATTTATTGGCATATTTCTAAATAAATTTAAATCAACATCAATTTTCTCACCTTTATAGGGATTAATACTTTTAATGTAACTTTGTTTTTTAAGCAAAGGCTCTAATAAATTAAAGATTCTTTTATCCAAAAAAACGTTATTAGTGGGGTAATTGTGGTAAGGCGTATCCATTTTTTTATCTAATTCAATATAGAAATTACAATCATGTTTTTTAGACAACTCTTTTATTACTGGTAAACATGATATGATATCTCCGCAGTGACCAGAATGAAGAAAATTTAAACTTTTTTTATTAATCAAACTATTTTGAATTTCGTTTAATTTATCTTCAAATTCTTCTTTGTACTTATTTATATTTTTTTCAATTTTATCTTTATTTTTATAATATTGATATTTTTCCTTATCAAAAGTTTTCAAGTAAAGTTTTTTAATTAGTTTCATATTTAATCTAAATACAATTTAAATATAAATAAGTCATTTTAATGATTATATTCTTTTTAAAAAGCCAATATTATCCAGTAATGCAGCATCATTATCGATGTATTTTATGAATAAAATACTTTAAAATTGAAAAAGCTGACATTTAATAATATAAATACAAAAATTTATTACAACAATGTTACTTCCACAAATTATAGACAATTTTAAAATTTGAAACATTTTAGAAGAAAATTACAGCAACTATTTAAAAGAATAACTTATAGTCTATTTCTATTATTTCACGGTAAGATTAGTTCATCAATAAAAACAGACGACGAAAAATCCATTCAAGTTGAGGAATTAAAAGTGAAGAACTTAAAGTATAGTATATACTTTTGCCAAAATTGTAGATTATATACAGATAGAATTCATGATACTGCTATTATATCGAAGAATAATAACATAATTGAAGGACCATCATTTCAATACAGGCAAAACAAAAATGCAGATATTTCATTAAACTCTGTTTTTGAAAAAGGAACACCACGGATAAAAAAACAATTAAAAGGTAATCTTTTTTCTTTATTAACTGGGGGAGGAGGAAATTTTAATTATTGGCATTGGCTTTTTGATGTCCTACCAAGAATATATATATTAGAAAATTCTCAAAATTTTAATTCAAAAATTAATTTTTACTTGTTTCCTAGTTTAGAAAGAAAGTTTCAAAATGAAACATTGGATATTTTAAATATAGCTAAAGAAAAAAGATTATCTAGTAAAAATGTGCGTCATGTTTATGCTGAAAAAATTATAGTCACGTCACATCCTTATGCTATTGAAAACAAGCCATTATCTGACTCTCTCAAAATGCCAGTGTGGATTTTTGAATTCTTGAGAAATAAATTTTTAAAAAATGATAAAAATTTAGCTAAAAATGATCTACCAAAAAAAATTTATATTAATAGAAAAGACTCTTTAGTACCAAGATATATCATTAATGAAAATGAAGTAAGCAATTGTTTAATAGAAAATGGCTTTACCAGCATTACATTAAGTGATTTAAGTTTTATAGAACAGGTTCAGCTTTTCAAAAATGCTGACTATATTGCTGGCCTACATGGAGCAGGCTTTGCAAATATAATTTTTTGTAAACCTGATACCAAAATACTTGAATTAAAACCTATTTCAGCAGGTGAAGTAATTAAAAATTTAGCAAATAATAATAATTTAATTTATAATGATATTTCTGTTAAAGGAAAAACAATAAATTTTAATAATCAAGCTGGTGATATAGAAATAGATATAAGTTTGTTGAGAAGTATTATTAATAAAGATTAATAATATTGTTATTATATTAAAAAAAAGGGTATACATAACCATTGTGGATGAAATAAAACTTTTAGCATTGTTAGTAGGATCTGGCTTTTTATTTAGAATGGCTTTGATCTACACTGGCCAAAACTGGGCAAAGTCTCATGCTCAGACAGTATCTTTTTTAGTTCTTCCTTTAATCACCTATGTAATTACAAATACTATTGCTAACAACATCGCTTTATCTCTCGGCATGATAGGTGCTTTATCTATTGTAAGGTTTAGGCATCCAGTGAAAAGTCCATTAGAGCTTATAATGTATTTTGCATTAATTACTGTAGGAATTGCTACAAGTGTAAGAACGAAGTGGGCAATCCAATTGATCGTAGCAACTATTATAATTATTCTGTTAGTAAAATTTTTTCAAGTTCTTTCAAAAAAATATGGAAAGTCATTTTATAATATGTCCTTTAATGAAGGTGTTAATACTAATACTTTAGAAATCATTACTAAAAATAAATTAGAATTAGTCGAAAATAGTGATTATTTAATTAGTTCATTTAATGATTTAGATGAAAAGAAAATAATTTACAGGCTTAATTTTGAAAATAAAAAAGAACTTCAATCATTTAAAAAAGAAATTGAGAAATCCGCAGATTTAGAAAAAATTAATGTTATTTATAATTAGTTAAATGAGACAAAGCTTTTTTTTTCTTTTTTTTTTTATTTTAATTTCTAATTATAGTTCTGCTAAAGAAAATAAATCGATTAATAAATTAAGTGGTTGTTTGTATAAAGTAACTAAGGATAGATTTTATAAAATTGATCAATTACCAATTAAACTAATTGAAGTTGATACACACGATTATAGAAGGTGGACAGTTAATAGCTTAAGAATTTTAACGACTAGATACAGGTTTGTTGAGGAGAAATATAAAAAAAGATTCAACGCTACAATAGCGGTCACTTTTAAGGATAATAGTAAATGTATATTTGAAGGTAGAATTAGACACAGTGGGGACGAAAAAGATCATATTGCTCTATTAGATAATTCAATTTCTCAAAGTATTGATGTCCATCTCGATAATGGAAATATAAAGGGGATAACTAAATTTAAATTACTTCGATCGAATACAAGAGGAAACCTGGAGGATGAAATATTTCTAACTGAAATATTGAGAAATATAAATTTCATCGCTCCGCGAACATCTAAAGTAAGCGTAAGAATTAATAAAATAACAACTCAAATGATATTCCAAGAAAAAGCTGCGAAGGAAATGCTTGAATTCAATAATAGGCGAGAAGGCCCAATATTAGAAGGTGATGAAAGATTTTTCAGAAAGTTAGTCGAAAAATTTGAAGACAACAATTTAAGTAATTGGTCAGCTGGAATAGTTCCTTTAATGGACAGAAGTGTTAAGTATATGCTTTCAAAACAAGTAAACGCAAATATTGTAGAAAAAAGTCCCGGACATGAAAAAATGTCATTAAATGCAAATTCATATTTAAATTTAGTTTATTTGTATTTTTCGAATAGGTTTCAAGATAAAAAAAATAAATATCATTATTTTGAATATGATTTAGATAATACATTACTAGGTTTTTTTTCGGCAGATAAAATTTCTTTGTTAAACCAATATAATTTATTGATGCAGGCAACGAATAGCACTCATGGATTAGCAATTAATAATAGAAAATTTTACTGGAATTCTCTAGAAAATTATTTTGAACCTATAAATTATGACTCTAATTCAAATATTTCTTTAAATGTGCAGCCTGGAATTTTTAGATTGCCAATTGATACTAATGTTAATGAGGATATAGATTTCTTGATAAAAAAATTAAAAAAAATAGATATTGAAAAAGTTTCAAAAAATTTAAAAAATTCTGGATTAAATCTCAGTAAAAATAAAATAAAAATTAAGCTAGATCAAATTTTCAAAAATCTTGATCAAATAAAATTTAATTATGATAATTATGTTAATGAAGATATGATTGAGCATAATAGGTTTCAGAATATAGAAAATGTTTTAACTGTTTTTCACACCAATTTAAAAGACTCTCATCCAAATACTCGTTTAATTAAAAATAATTCAAAGAATAAAATATTTGAAAAGTGTGAAGTTTTTCTTGAAAATTGTATTAGCACGAATTTTTCAACAAAAGAGCTATCAAAATTATTAGAAGGCGACCTTAGAGATGATAAAGCATTTGTACAATATATTGGAAAGGCACAAAATCTTGAGAACTTATATGATAATAATTTGAAAAAAAATTTTCGTTTGAATGAAACTGATATTTTTTATGAAAAAGGAATAATTTTTGATGTAAACAAATCAAGTAAAACTATAGATATTAAACAAGTCGAAAGTGGTGCAAAAATTTACTTTATAAACGGAAGTTTAGATGATTTTAAAATAAATTATAGCGGTTATCTAGAAGAGAATAAAAATCAAATCCCTAAAGACTTTCCGATAAATTCTGCAGGCCTCACTGGGTGCTTATCATTTATCAATATGCAAATAAGTAAAATTGAAATTAATGCAAATAACTCGACATGTGAAGATACAGTTAATTTTATAAATGTATCTGGTGACATTAAATATATTAACATCCAAAATTCATATAGAGATGCTTTAGACATAGATTTTTCAAATTTAGATATAAAAAATATTAATATTAATCTAGCCCTTAATGATTGTGTAGATTTTTCATACGGAAATTATAAGATAGATCAGCTCAACCTAATTAACTGTGGTGATAAAGCCGTATCAGTTGGAGAAAAATCTAAACTAAAAATGACAAAGATTTTTGCTAAAGAGTCTAAATTTGGAATAGCCTCAAAAGATAGCTCTATTGTTGAGTTGGAGTTAGCAAGTTTTGATAATTTAAATACTTGTCTCGCAGCTTATAAAAAAAAGCAAGAGTTTGAAGGTGGAATAATTGAAGTTAAAAATATGAATTGCAGTTTTTCTGATAAGGAAATAATTTCGGATGAGCATTCAAAAATAACATTACAAAATAAAATTTAATATTTGATTATGAGCTTTAGGATTGAAGATAAGTTATATATAAAAAGCGAAAACGTCACTGATTTTAAGCAGTTTCTTAGTAAAATAAAAGCTAAAGAAATTTATGAACCAAGGAAAATTAATAGCTTATATTTTGATAATATTAGTCTTGATATGTATAGGGACTCAATTGAAGGGTCTTCACCAAGAAAAAAAATAAGAGTTAGAGAATACCCCGGAACATCAGATAATAAATACTACTTAGAAGTTAAAACTTCATCAGTTGAAGGACGTTACAAAAAAAGAAAAGAAATTAGTAAATTTGAATTTGATATTTTTAAACACACAGGTATCTTAGACGATCAATATGGAACATGTATGCCCAATTATTACGTTTCCTATTTAAGAGAGTATGCTTTAGTAGAGGATATAAGAGTTTCAATTGATACAAATATTTTATATAAAAATTTTAATACAAATACGTATTATAACGATAATAATTCAATTATTGAGCTTAAGACTTCAGCAAGTAAAAATCTAGATGATTTAATTAGAGATTTTCCATTTCAAAGAATAAGGTTTTCTAAATATTGTTTTGCAGTAGAAAATTTAAGATAAATTTTATTGTTAAATACATGATATTGTTATATTAAAATTTACTGATGGCGAGGTAGCTCAGTTGGTTAGAGCACAGGACTCATAAGCCTGGGGTCGGCGGTTCGAATCCGCCCCTCGCTACCAAAGAAGGTAGAT
>MDTA01122822.1_pt1 | contig 10408 bp, 11 predicted proteins | sample 811151 | NCBI WGS metagenome assembly MDTA01 (sample SAMN05326648, study PRJNA326480) | marine metagenome | isolation source: seawater | place: Indian Ocean: South | collected 2010 | reverse complement strand
TAATTGACGAAGGTGTCATGAGAAGGGGGAAAGCAACTTTAAATAAAGTTTGGGATAATCAATCTTCTGTTTTAATTGGTGATTATTTATTAAGCAGATGTTTCGAGATGATGGTTGAAGATGGTGATTTAGAAATTTTAAAATTACTTTCGTCTACGTCCGCAAAGATTGCTCAAGGCGAAGTACTGCAACTTCAGCACAAAGGTGAAGCTGACTTGCTGGAGGAAACATATATAGATATTATTAATTTAAAAACTGCTTCTCTTTTCTCGGCAGCAACAAAAACAGGGGCTTGCTTGTCTGAAAGTAATGAGAAAGAAAAGAAAGCACTTGAGTCATATGGTAGAAATTTAGGTTTAGCTTTTCAAATTGCTGATGACGCTCTTGACTATTACGCAAAAGAAAAATTATTCGGTAAAGAAGTTGGTAAAGATTTTTTTGAGGGAAAAGTAACGCTTCCTTTAATCTCAATTTTTCAAAAAGGTAATGAGAAAGAAAAATATTTTTTGAAAGAAATAATGAAAAAAGAAAAAAGGACTGAAGATGATTTCAGCGAGACCTTAGCTTTAATTTATAAATATAAAGCTGTTGAAGCTACTTTCAAAAAAGCTGAATATTTCGTAAATGTTTCTTACGATGCTTTAGCTATTTTTCCTGATTCAGTGGATAAGCGAATTTTACAAAATTTGACAAGCTTTAGTCTCAATAGATCTTTTTAAGGATAAAGCAGCTCTTTATTCCATTTTCCATTAATTTTTTTGTACCTTAATCTTTCATGAATTCTTCCATCTCCATCTAACCAAAATTCTATTTCTTCAGGTAATAACCTCCAACCAGACCAGTGAGCAGGTCTCGGAACATTATTTTGATCGGGATATTTTTTTTCGTATTCTTTTATTTTATTTAAAAATGTTTCTCTTTTATCTAATATTTCTGATTGTGCTGAAGCCCATGCACCGATTCTATTTTTATAAGGTCGAGAATTAAAATAATCATCTGCTTCCTTTTTTGAAACTTCCTCGACTTTACCAATAGTTCTTACTTGACGTCTTAAACTTTTCCAATGGAAACACATGGAAGCTTTTTGGTTTTCTTTAAGTTCACTACCTTTTTTGCTTTTAAAGTTTGTATAAAAAACAAATCCTTTTTCGCTCAACCCTTTCAAAAGAACCATTCTAACATTTGGCTGATTATCTTTATTTGAAGTAGCCACTGCAACAGCATTAGGGTCGTTAATTTCACTTTTCTCTGCTTTTGAAAACCACTTTTCGAACAATTCTATTGGATTGTCTAAATCTTCAAAGCAAGTGTCTATTCCAAGTAAATTTTTGCCATTTTTTTGATTCATATATTCTCTAAAATAATCTATACATTAAATACCTATGTCTTTTAATACTTTTGGAAAAATATTTAGATTTACTACGTGGGGGGAGTCTCACGGACCTGCTATTGGGTGTGTTATTGATGGATGTCCGCCAAATATACCTTTGTCTGAGAAAGATATTCAAAAAGATATGGATAGAAGAAGACCAGGACAGTCGAAATTCACTACTCAAAGAAAAGAGTCTGATAAAGTAATAATTTTATCAGGGGTATTTGAAGGAAAGACAACTGGAACGCCTATTTCAATAATTATTCACAACGAGGATAAAAGATCTAGAGACTATGAAACGATCAAAAATAAATTCAGACCTGGACATGCAGATTATACTTATTTTAAAAAATATGGAATAAGAGATTATAGAGGAGGTGGAAGACAGTCTGCTAGAGAGACTGCTTGTAGAGTAGCAGCAGGGGCTGTTGCAAAAATTGTTTTAAGAAAAATGATTGGATCAAAGTTTAATATTATTGGAGCAGTAACACAATTGGGTTTAATGTCTTGTGATAAGTCAAATTGGAATGACAGTGAGATAAGAAAAAATCCATTTTTCTGCCCTGACAAAAAATCTGTAAGACTTTGGGAGAAATATCTTTTAGCAGTAAGAAAATCAGGCTCATCATGTGGAGCAATAATAGAATTAAGAGCCTCTGGGGTACCAATTGGTTTGGGCGCTCCAATTTATTCTAAGTTAGATACTGATATCGCCGCATCATTAATGAGTATAAATGCAGTTAAAGGAGTCAATATTGGAGCAGGTATGAACGCAGCTTTTTTAAGTGGTGAAGAAAACTCTGACGAAATGAGTAAAGGATCTGGAAAAGTAAAATTCAAAACTAACCAAGCAGGAGGGATTTTAGGAGGTATTTCTTCAGGTCAAAATATTGTTGCTTCTTTTGCTGTAAAACCTACTTCATCAATTTTAACAAGTCGAAACACTATAGATAAAAAGGGGAAGAATACAAAAATTTCGGTAAAAGGACGTCACGATCCTTGTGTAGGTATAAGGGCTGTTCCAATAGGCGAAGCAATGATGAGCTGTGTATTATTAGATCATTATCTAATGCATAGAGCGCAATGTAGCTAATTAGAAATCTTATTTTTGTTTTTTGCTAAAATTATATTTGAATTTAAAGTCTCTTCGACTTTATTTACAATTGATAAATTATCTAAGCCAGCAATTTGATACATCTTTTCAGGAGTGTCTTGGTCAATAAAAATATCTGGCAAAATCATAGATCTAAATTTAAGACCAGTATCAAAAACACCTCTGTCAGATAACAATTGCATAACATGGGAGCCAAAACCTCCTATTGAACCCTCCTCAATTGTAATGAGTACCTCATGATTTGTTGCTATCTCCATAATTAATTTTTCGTCCAAAGGTTTAGCAAATCTTGCATCAACTATTGTACATTCAATTCCCTTAGAGGAAAGTTTTTCAGATGATTTTTTACATTCCTCTAATCTTGTACCAAAATTTAATAAAGCTACTTTTTTTCCCTCTTTAATAATTCGTGCTTTTCCAATTTGTAAAACTTCTTTGATTGAAGGCAATTGTAATCCTAAACCATTCCCTCGTGGATATCTAAAAGCTGAAGGTTTGTCATTTATATCAACTGATGTGTTGATCATTTTTACTAGTTCTGCCTCATCACTTGCAGCCATGACAATAAAATTTGGTAAAGTAGATAAATAAGTAATATCAAAAGAACCTGCATGAGTTGGTCCATCAGCACCGACTAGTCCAGCTCTATCAATTGCAAATCTTACTGGTAGGGACTGTAGAGCTACATCATGAACTACTTGATCATAAGCTCTTTGTAGAAAAGTCGAATAAATAGCAGCATATGGTTTATATCCTTCAGTTGCTAATCCCGCAGCAAAAGTAACTGCATGTTGTTCGGCAATACCAACATCAAAAGTTCTGTCAGGGAATTTTTTTTCAAATAAATTTAACCCTGTACCTGATGGCATTGCACCTGTAATTCCTACTATTTTTGTGTCTTGTTCTGCATGTTTTATCAGGGTCTCTGCAAATACTTTTGTATAAGAAGGAGTATTTGATCTTGATTTTGATTGTTCACCTGTTGAAATATTGAATTTAGAAACGCCATGATATTTGTCACCTGACTCTTCGGCTGGTTTATAACCTTTTCCTTTTTGAGTTCGAACGTGTATGAGTACTGGTCCTTGGTGATTAGAATTTTTTACATTTTCAAAAATTTGCACTAAATTTTCTACGTCGTGACCATCAATTGGTCCTACATAATAGAATCCTAATTCACTAAATAATGTTCCGCCTGTCACCATATTTCTTAACATATCTTCAGCTTTTCCAGCCTTTTGACTGAATCTTTTAGAAAAAGCAGAAATAATCATTTTAATTGTTTCCCTAAAACTAAAATATAATTTTCCGGATAAAAGATTTGCAAGATACTTACTCATTGCTCCAACAGGTCTTGCTATTGACATATCATTATCATTTAAAACAACTATTAAATTTGATTTTAATGCACCTGCATTATTCATAGCTTCGTAAGCCATTCCAGCACTCATGGCTCCGTCTCCTATAACAGCAATTACGTTATTTTTATTATTAGATAATTTTTTTGCTACTGACATTCCTAAAGTTGATGAAATAGAAGTAGAGCTATGGGCTGCGCCAAATGGATCGTACTCACTTTCAGTTCTTTTAGTAAAGCCTGATAATCCACCTCCTTTTCTTAAAGTTTTTATCCTATCTCTTCTGCCGGTTATAAGTTTATGTGGATAGCACTGATGACTGACATCCCAAACTAATTTATCTTTTGGAGTGTTAAAAACATAATGTAACGCTACTGTTAATTCAACTACTCCAAGACCTGCACCTAAATGTCCGCCGGTTTCAGAAACAACATCAATAAGTTCATCTCTGAGCTCTTCTGAAATTTGTTTTAAGTTTTCTTTTTTAAATCTTCTTAAATCTGAAGGAAAATTTATTTGTCTTATTAATTTTGGCATTAAAAGTTTCTTCCCAATATAAACTCAATAGTGTTGGTTAAATCTTTAGCATTTTTTCCATGTTTTTTTAATTTTAGCAATATTTTTTTTTTAAGATTTATTGCATACTTCAAAGCATTTTCATATCCTATCAGATTTATTAATGTCGATTTACCTTTTTTTTTATCTTTTTTAATTGGTTTACCAACTAGCTTTTTAGATCCTTTAATATCCAAAAAATCATCTGCAAGCTGAAATAAAAGACCAATATCCTCGCCAAGGTGCCCATAGAATATTTTTTCTTTTTTATTTTTGTTTGCAATTATAGCGACAGATCTAAGACAAAAGTTAAAAAGTTTTCCAGTCTTTTTTCTTTGCATATCTATTATTTGATTAAATTTTTTCTTTTTATTTTCAAATTTCAAATCTAACTCTTGCCCACCTGCAATACCTGTATGACCTGAGCAGTTAGCTAGCAATTCGGTTATTTCATTTTTTTGTTTTGGTTGGATTAAATTTTTATCACTCATTAAAATTTCAAATGCTAGGGTAAGTAAAGAATTTCCAGCTAAAACTGCGGTTGACTCTCCAAATTTTTTATGGGTTGACGGTTTACCTCTTCTAATTGAGTCGTTATCCATACAAGGTAGATCATCATGAATTAACGAGTAAGAATGAATACATTCTACTGCAGCGCAAATATTTATAAGTTTTTTTTCTTTTACTTTTAACAGTTTACCAGTATCAAAAATAATTGAAGTCCTTATTTTTTTTCCTCCAGAAATCACCCCGTACTTCATAGGAGCGGCAAGTAACGTTTTTTTTTGATTTCTTAAAAATTTTATTAAAAATTTATCTATTTTTTTAGCGTTTTTTTTTAACCTTTTTTCAATCATTTAATTTTAATCTTTTAATTTTGATATCTCTTTAGACCTTTTTTTGAAAAGATTTTCTATATGTTTATTTAAGTGAATTAATCTTTTGTATTCGTTTTCTGCATTGTTCAAATCTAGCTTTTGACTTTCTAGTCTTAAAAGTATCCTGTCAATTTCTTCTCTAGCCTCTTTTAGTGATTTACTTTTGATGTCAGCTGGAATATTTTCGATTTTCATATATTAAATAATAATTACTTAATGAAAAACGTCTATACAAATATATATACTTTCAACAAAAAAATACAAAAAAAAACTGTAGATTCTCTTAATCGAGGAGGTATAGCAAGTTTGCCTACTGAGACAGTTTATGGTTTGGCTGGAAATGCTTACTCGAATAAATCAATACAAAAGATTTTTAATCTAAAGAAAAGACCAAAAATAAATCCTCTTATCGTACATTACTACGATATCAATAAAGCTTCTCAAGATGTAATATTTAATAAAAACTTTTTAAAGCTTTATAAAAAATATTGTCCTGGACCAATAACATTTATTTTGAAAAAAAAAATGAAATCAAAAATATCTCCCTTAGCTACAGCAAATTTGGATACGGTAGCAATTAGATTTCCCAAGCATCCAATTATTAGAAAACTACTTAAACTTTTGAGATTCCCAATTGCAATGCCAAGTGCGAATATTTCATCAAGACTAAGTCCAGTAAGTGCATTTGATGTATATGAAGAATTTAAAAAAAAATTAAATATTATTATTAATGGCGGAACTTCAAAAATTGGAATTGAGTCAACTGTAATTGATTTAACTCAAACACCAAAAATATTGAGACCAGGAATAATTAGTCACAAAGAAATAAGTAAATATCTCAAGTTAAATTTCCCAAATAAAAAAACAAAAATTAGATCACCTGGAATGTTAAAAAAACATTATTCACCAGGAATACCTATTATCTTTAATAAAAAACCTACAAATTTTAGACATGCTTACATAGTTTTTGGAAAAAAATTCAAAAAATCAAGCAATACTTACAATTTAAGTAAAAAAGCCAACTTGAAAGAAGCTGCAGCTAATTTATATAAAATTATGCGAAAAATAAAAAAAAATGGTTACAAGAAAATATTTGTTTCAAAAATACCAAACTTAGGTCCTGGAATTGCGATCAATGATCGACTAAGACGAGCTTCAAAATAATGTTTATTAAAATAAAAAAACTTACCAAAGTTTATAATAATTTTTTAGCGGTTAATCAAATCGACTTTCAAATAGAAAAAAACAAAACCGTAGGTTTATTAGGACCCAATGGCTGTGGAAAAACAACTACTATAGGAATGATGCTCGGTCTTGTCTCGCCTACAAATGGTGAAATTCTCATAGAAAATAAAGATATTAATTCATTTAGTAGAGATCAAATTTTAAAAAGATTTAATTTTGCATCTCCATATGTTGAACTACCTAAAAAACTTACCGTCAAACAGAACCTTGAGATTTACGGAAGACTTTATGGAATTAAAGATTTAGATAAAAGAATTAAAGAAATTTCTGTTGATTTAGATATACTAAATTTTTTTGAGAGAAAAACGGGAGAATTATCATCTGGGCAAAAAAATAGGGTATCTTTGGCAAAATCTTTAATAAACAAACCAGAAATTTTACTTTTAGATGAACCAACTGCTAGTTTAGACCCCGATATCGGAGATTTTATAAGAAGTTATATTCAAGATTATAAATTAAAAAATAAAGTCACAATTTTATTAGCCTCTCATAATATGAATGAGGTGGAAAGGTTATGTGACAGTATAATAATGATGAAAAAAGGTAAAATAGTAGATACCGGGACTTGTAAGGAATTAATAAAAAAACATGGCAGAAATAATTTGGAAGAAACCTTTTTAAAATTAGCAAGGAGTAAAGATGAATTTTAATAAAATATATGCTTTAGGTTTAAGACATCTTTATTTGATTATGAATTCTTTTCCTAGAATATTAGATCTTATATACTGGCCTACTGTTCAGATATTTTTATGGGGATTTATTTCAAAATTTTTTACTTTAAACTCTGAGTATTATAGCAATACCGTTGGTATAATTTTAACAGCGGCAATCTTATATGATTTTTTATTTAGAGCGAGTATCAGCTTTAATATGATGTTTTTAGAAGAAATATGGAGTAGAAACTTCACGAATTTATTTATTGCACCGATCAAGATAAGTGAAATAATTACAGCTTTAACTTTAACAGCGATAATAAGAACTTTAATCGGTTTAGTTCCTGCAGTCATAATTGCTATTCCACTTTTTGGAGTTTCGGTTTTGAAACTTGGTTTTCCATTAATATTTTTATTATTAGGGTTATATTTGTTTGGCATAACTTTGGGTCTTCTTGTAACGTCAGGTTTACTTAGATACGGGCCATCTTTTGAGAATATAGCTTGGGCAAGTTTATTTTTTTTAGCTCCTCTTGGTTGTATATATTATCCGATAGAAATCTTACCTTCATTTCTACAAGTAGTTGCCAAAGGCTTGCCTTTAGTTCACATTTTTGAAGAAATGAGAAGTATTTTAATGAATAATTCAGTGAATTACATAAACATTTTTAAATCCATTTCCATATCGGTAGTATATTTTATAATTGGTGTTATAGTTTTTTATATTTCATACTTTGGAGCAAAAAAAAGAGGCACTTTAATTAACATGGGTGAATAACTAATGAATGAAAAAATTGAAGATATAAAAAAGTCTGAGTCTCCTCCAAAAATAATAAAAAATATTTTTAGTAAAAACGAGATTGACCAATTTTTAAAACTGTATGAAAATCTACCTGTAACTGTTCATAATAAAAAACAAAACGTGATAAAAAAAAGATGGCTTCAAGGTTTTGATATAAACTTGGAAAAAATTTTTTGTAATAGGTTAGAAAAAGAAATTGGAAATTTTAAAATGGACAATCTTAAGGATGACAATGGAAAAGATATTTATGGACTTATCCAAGAAAGTTACAACCCGATTGGCCTTCACGTAGATGCTGGTTTTGAAATTAATAGTCAAATTTATAAACAATCTTTAATACCCTTATCTTCAATAGGAAGCACAGTTATTTTTAAAAATAGATTTTATGATGGATCGACTAGTTTCACTCAAGATCCAGAGGAATTAAAAAAAAAAAAGTTAAGTTATGGGCAAAATAAAAGATCAAATATCCATTTAAAAATGTTTGGTGATAAACCATTTGATAAAGTTATTCATCAGAAATATCTTAAACATGAAAACATAGATAATCTAAAGGGGTTAGAGGTAGAATTAATTTATGAATGGGAAATTGGATCTATGTTAATATTTGATAGAAGTCATTTGCATTGTTCGTCCTCAGTGATAGAAGGTAAAAAGATTGGAATAGCAACCTTTACCAAAAAATAAAATGGCAATTTATGATTGTTTTCAATTTTTTAATGAAGAGCATATCGCAGATATAAGATTTAATATTCTTAGTGAATATGTGGATTATTTTGTGGTAGTTGAGGCTACTGTAAATCATCAAGGTAAACCTAAAAAACTTAATTTTAATATAAAAAATTTTAAAAAATTTGAAAAGAAAATTTTGTATGTCATCGTTGACGATACACCTAATAAAATAATGAGATATCACGAAGGGGGTGAGTCTTTGGTAGAACAGCATCAGAGAAATTCTATAATGAGAGGTCTTAGTAAAGCTGCAGATGATGATTTAATAATTTTGTCTGATGTTGATGAAATTCCAAATTTAAAAAGACTAAATATTTATGATAAAACAAAATATGCAGTTTTTTCTCAAAAAATGTTTATGTACAAATTAAATCTTCTTAATTTGGAAGAAAATAATTGGCATGGTTCAAAAGTGTGTCTTAAAAAAAATTTTAGATCCCCTCAATGGTTGAGGGATCTTAAATTTAAAGAATATCCTTTTTGGAGATTAGACAAATTAAGAAATTTACAAATAATTAATGATGGAGGATGGCATTTTGCTTTTCTACAATCCCCTGAAAATATCTCAAAAAAAATAAAATCTTTTGCACACGGAGAATTTAATAATTCTGATTTGACAGACGAAAATAAAATTAAAGAGAAGATAATGATGAATCAAGATATTTTTAATAGAGGCCACAAACTTAAAAAAGTAGAAATTGATAGTTCGTTTCCAGATTATATAGTTAATAATTTAGATTTATTCAAAAATTGGATAATTTGATTTAAATGAAAAAAAATTTAATTTTGACTGCAGCAATTGGATTTCAGCTATCTCAATTACAATTATTTATTAAAAGTTTGAGAGAGCATTACAAAGATGAAATTTGTTTTGTTATTGGATCCAAAGATATAAAGATTGAAGATGAATTAAAAAAACATAATTGTATTTGTATAAAAACAAAAATTGATAAAAGAGATATTCAGTTAAAAAGATATAAAATCTTCCTTAACTTTTTAAAAGACAAAAAATTCGATAAAATTTTATTTTGTGATAGTAGAGATATATATTTTCAGGCTAATCCTTTTGAATATCAATACAAAGGGTCTATAAATTTTTTCTTAGAGGATAAAAAAATCAAAGATTGTAAATTTAATTCTGAATGGATTACAAAAACTTACGGTAATAGAGTGCTTTCTGAATTATCTGAAAAAACAATTTCATGCGGAGGAACTATTTTGGGTTCACATAAATGTATGGAAGAATTTTTGTCTTTAATGATTAGAGAAACTGGTGAGCATAAATTTAAAAAAAGATTAAAGTATATTCTCACGTTTCGAAGGGATAAAGGGGGTAGAGGATCAGATCAAGCTCATGGGAATTTTATAGCCCACAATAATTTAATTGAAAATTCTTATTTCTATCCAAATTCTAGCGGACCTATTGCGACAGTCTACCATCTAAATAAAATTAAATTTAATAAAAAGTATCAATTAATCAATTCGCTAGATGAACCTTATTTAGTAGTTCATCAATTTGATAAAAGATGGGAATTTTTTTCAGAAGCAGTAAATTTTTTAAAAAAAAGATTTAATATAGACTAATTTTAATCTTTTTAGATTTGGTGCGCCGGATAGGAGTCGAACCCATAACCTCCGGAGCCGAAATCCGGCGCTCTATCCAGTTGAAGCTACCGGCGCAATATAGGATAATTTAAAT
>MDTA01041020.1_pt1 | contig 10408 bp, 9 predicted proteins | sample 811151 | NCBI WGS metagenome assembly MDTA01 (sample SAMN05326648, study PRJNA326480) | marine metagenome | isolation source: seawater | place: Indian Ocean: South | collected 2010 | reverse complement strand
TAGGCGGCAGGCAGAACGCGCTGCCCGAGGAATTCTGCATCGCCTCGACGTGAGTCGCCCGTCGTGGCTTTTCCCTGCCTGATGAGCCCTCTGAGGTCTTTTTGAATACCGCGACGACGCCTGCATCGACGCTCCGCTGACCCGCACACCCTCCCCGAAATATCCCTGCACAGCAAGACCGGACGTCCGTGCAGCAAACGTAAGGATCCCGACTGCGCGCTCCCGTTCTGCAGGGGACACAGGGAGAAGGGCGACGGCGCCTTCCGCAAGGTACCCCATCCCCTCGCGGGCCTGTGCCTCGTCGCAAACTTCGACATTCCCAAGGGATACAAGACGGTCTTCTGGGGCACGCGCAAGCGGTGGAGGGACACCGAAAATAAGGAGGGCGGCGACTACGCCATGTCCTTCCGCACCAACGGCGGGGTCATCGACCCGACCACGCACAAGGAGGGGAGCCAGATGCAGTTCATGAACAACCCCGGGCCAAACGAGAGGATGAACATGAGATCCACCGACCGGTTCTTCGGCGCCACGCACGAGAAGGACCCGACGGATAAGACGGGAAAACGCGGCGGGCTGGTGGGGCGGGAGTTTGTGGTCATGGATGACGTGCGCAAGAACCACCAGCTGCTCATATGGTACGGGTCGCAGTGGTTCAACGCGCGGGGCATCCCGAGGATCGACGTCGGCTTACCCAGGTACCCGGCGACGCTGAAGAGGGTGGCGTCCAGGGAGAGGCTGTCGCCACTGGCGGACACGACGAACAAGAAGGCCAAGGCCTGAACGATGTCGCGGGGATACCCACGAAGACGGACTGACCCATAGCGACGTAGCGCAAGCATTCTTTCGACGCATTCATTCCTGAGCGTTTTCGCGTCGTCGACTAATCTTCGTACATACAGTCCTAAGTTACTGTCCGGCAAAGCCGATGGTCCAACCCTTCGAGCCGTGATTGGCGGCGTTGAGGAAGGCGACGCTCGCCGCGTGCTGCTCCGGGGACGGCTGCTTACCCGGGTAGAAGAACCCGGCGCGAACGAGGCTCTTCTGCGCGGGCGTCAGCTTGTTGGGCATGACGATCTCGAAGATGATGATGAGGTCGCCGCGACCGGATCCGTCGGCGCGCGGCATACCCTCGCCGCCCACAATCTTCTGCGAGTTGGCATCCACGCACTCCACGACCGGGATCGTCAGCGTCCTCTTATCCAGCGTCTGGATCTTAAGCGTCGTGCCGCACAGCGCGTCCACCACGCTCAGTTTCGCCACGTACACCAGGTCGTCCCCCGAGCGCGTGAACGAGTCGTGCCGAATCGTCTCGACGACGAAGACGACGGCGCCGGGCTCGACGTTTGGTTTGGAGTTGCCCTCCCTCTCGAACACGAACCTCCGACCGTTCTTGCACCCGGGCGGGACGGCCACCGTCAGCGTGCGATCCTCGCTCTCGATGGCCCCGCCGGCCTCCCTCTGAACCTTCCGCGTGTGCGTCACAGCCTTGTGCGCGCCGTGGAAGATATCCTCCAGGGTGACGGGGAGGTCGTAGGTCCTCTGCGCGCCGAGCTCGGGCTTCCCCGAGCCGCCGATCTTTTCGAACGCGTCCTGGATGACCATGAGCGCTTCATACGGGTTATCCGTGGCGAAGAACCGCTTGAAGATGGCCATCGGTGAGGCTTCGAACGTGTAGATGCCCCCTTTCCTGCCGCCCCTCCCGTCGGGCACGCCGTCCTTGAGCCCGATCTCCCCGAGCAGGTCGAAGGTGGCCTTCAGCTTGCGGTTGGACAGGACGTCGTAAGCCTCGGCTATGCGCTCGAAGATCATCGCAGCTTCCTCCGAGTCGTCCTTATCCGGGTGGTACGTCAGAGCGAGCTTGCGGTACCTGCGTCGCGGAGAGGGGGAGGACGGAGGTGGGGGTCAGCGAGGGTACGTTTTGGGAATCAATTGGGCCGGGGCGTCGCGAAGGGGGACGCGCGGGGGTTAAGGCGGGCGAGGCGGGGGGGGACACTCACGCTTTGTTGATGTCGATATCCGTCGCCGCTCGGTTGATCCCGAGTTCCTCGTAGTAATCCATGGCGTCTACCGCGCAGTGCGTGCCGCGCCGGTGCTGCCGAATTTGGCCCGTGCCTCGCCTGCTGCCGTGATTTCTTTCATCGCACCTCGCTCGCCACTGGCCTCCTGTCAACATTCTGGTAGGCCCGACCGGGGCGGGCGCGCGCCATGGCCACCAAGACCCCCGCGTTCGCGCTCGTATCGCTCGTGCTACTCAGTCTCGCGACATCGTCGCTCGGGTTCGAGGAGGAGCGCCTGCCCGGATGGCGAGGCGAGGTGGCGCGGGTCGGGACCGACGCGGGGAGCGGATCGAGGCTTCGAGGAGGCGATCGCGCGGTCGAAGGTTCCGGCGCGGACACCGGCGGCCTGCCGGTGGTGGGCAGCATCCACACCGACAAGTCGCGCATCGTCAAGCTCTCCGAGAAGCCCAGGGCGTATCTCTACCGCGGATTCCTGAGGCAGGCGGAGTGCGACTACATCAAGGAGCGCGCCAAGCCCAAGCTCGAGAAGTCCACAGTCGTGGACAACAAGACGGGGCAGTCGGTGCCGAGCAACATCCGAACGTCCGACGGCATGTTCTTCGACAGGCACGAGGACGACATCATCGAGGACATCGAGCGGCGCATAGCGGAGTGGACCAACGTGCCTTGGGAGAACGGCGAGGGCATACAGGTGCTGAGGTACGAGATCGGCCAAAAGTACGAGCCGCACCTCGACGCGTTCAGCGACAAGTTCAACACCGAGGAGAGCAAAGGCGGACAGAGGATGGCGACCGTGCTGATGTACCTCAGCGACGTGGAGGAGGGTGGTGAGACCGTGTTCCCGCGGAGCGTGGACAGGCCGCACGAGGGGGACCCGAACTGGAGCGAATGCGCGCAGCGGGGGGTGGCGGTCAAGGCGAGAAAAGGGGACGCGCTGCTGTTCTGGTCGCTCGACATCGACAGCAACGTGGACGAGCTGAGCCTTCACGGCGGGTGCCCGGTGATCAAGGGGACGAAGTGGAGCGCGACGAAGTGGATGCACCTCAAGTCCTTCGACGCCGCGAACTCTTTTAAGTTCCCGGAGGGGGTGTGCGACGACATGAACGAGCAGTGCGAGGGATGGGCGAGCACGGGCGAGTGCGAGAAAAATCCAAAGTACATGATTGGGAACGGAAAGACTGACGGGTACTGCTTGAGGGCGTGCGGGAAGTGTCCGCCGGGAAGCAAACGGAAGGAGGCGGTGGACATGTCGAAGTTTCTGAGAGATCCCGAGGGTATCAAGCACGGCGTGGCCGTGGACATCGCGGATGTACTCTCGAGGACGGACAAATCGGAGAGGGCGTCGTCGCCGCCTCCCGCCAAGCTCATCGGCGTGGACAACAGCTACGCGGACCTCGCCAAGTACCTGGAGGACTAGAGTGACGTTATCCGTGACGATATATTACGAATCGCGTTCGGCACGAGCGCTAGATCTTATTCGACTTGACCCCGGTGCGCTCGTCCGGCAGCGGCCTGTTGAATCCCCCCGGTCGGTTCATGTACTGCCTCGCGCGCCGCGTCGTCTTCTTGTGCACCGCGCTGGCGTTGGAGTTGGGATCGTCCACCTGCTTCCCCTGCGTGCTGCTAAACCCGCCGAATCCCATGAGCGCCATCATCTCCGCCTCCTCCGGGTCGATGCCGGCGTCGTCGGCCGCGACCGCTCCGGGCGCGGCGGCGGCGGGCGGTGGGGGCGGCGGCGGCGCGGCGGCGGTTTTGCTCTTTTTCCTCGGCGGCTCCCGCTCGTCGCGGTCCCACTCCCCGTCCCCGTCGTGGAGACCGCCGAGGAACTCCTCAGCCTCCCTTCGAGACGACTCTCTGTGACCCCAGCGCTCGTCCCTGTGACCCCCGCGCTCGTACCCGCCGCCGCCTCCGCCGCGCCCGTCGGCTCCTCGGATCTCCCGGCCGAATTCGTCCAGCCTGGGGGGTTCGCGGGAGTCGCGCCGGTCCCTGCGCGGGCTCCTCGACCGCGACCGCGATCGTCTGTCCCGACCTCGGTTCCAGTCCCTGCTCCTATCCCTGCTGCTGTCCCTGCCCATGGCTCCGTTCACTCCTCCTTGGCCCCGTGCTTCGTCTCGCGGGTCTCCAGCAACTTGCGCAGCTTGATCTCCTCGTCGCGCTTCGCGTCGAAGTGCTTCACCCAGGACGCGGGGCAGGCCCTCTCGTACGCCTTGCGGAGGGATCGTACGGTGCGTCTGGCGCCGTTGTCGTCCAAGCAAGCGAAGTAAGCGTCACGAGCCTGCGCGTCGGGGGAGGCGACGAGGTCAGCGGCGTGGGCAACCCTAAACAAACGAACGACAGGGGAGGACAATCGGAGGCTGGAGCGATGGGCCACTCTCGATCGTTGGACGGAACGGAACGACGCTCACCTCGTAGCACTTCTTGCGTTCCTCGACGAGCATCAATGGCGCGTCTCCAAACCTCGGGTCTGCCGAAGAGGGCGCCGACCGCGAATGGCGGTGGTTCTTCTGGATGTTGCTCCTTTTCCACAGACAGGACGCGTCCAAAGTAACATCGCGCCGGTCACACGTGGCTTTTAGTTAGACGTCCAATGATTAATTGGAATAATAAGAAAATGCATTCTGATATCAGTGAAAGTGTGATTCAAATTCCCCTTCCATTATGTGTAAATCTCGCTCGCGCCAAAATCCAAATGATCTCAGCAGAAAACGTGCGAAAAGGTCCCCGAACGAATTGGGTCCACAAGCCTGAATCCGAGGCTGCACTCTGAAAAGGCACTCGGAGAAGAGCGAATCTGCGTTGCGCCATCCCAACCGCGCGTGGGGAAAAAACCCGAAATTCGCGAAGTTATCAAAATTAACGACCTCCCGAACCAAAATCTCCCCGACCCCGCTTTTCATCAACACAGCTTCGGAAAAATAACTCGTCATCCATGAGTAAAAAGAGGAACTTTCCCTCGAAAGACCTCTCTGCCCGGGCGCTTTTTCTTGGCAATAAAGCGTATGGGGAGAATCGCGTGCGGTTCACTGGTGCCGGAGACCGTGGCGTCGCGGTGGCGTCTGCCAGTTTACGGCCCTTAAATCGATCTGAAAGCACCCACAGGGTGTATCGCCTGTCTTCGCGTTCAACAAACCCGAAGAAGTAGCGTCGACCATGGCGCCAGCAGCTCACGACAAGACCGAGCAGGCGAGCAAGAAATCTGCGGTCGAGCCCACAAGTGACGTAGACGATGACGACGACGACGAGGACGACGTGAGTGCGCGAGCGATTTCCCCTTGATTTTCGCGCGTCTCCCGATTTTTGAACCGATACCCGCATCCCCCCGCCTGCTGAACCCTGCGCGATTCGTTCGCGCATCTCGCGGGGCGGCGAACTCGGCGCTCCTCGCGGCATTCATCTTCAGTTCGCGGCATTCATCGCTGTCCAGTGCTCCATTTGTTATTTTGTCGAGTTGCGAACCCAGGGAAACAGCACGGCTCTCCGCCCTCCGAGACCGCCTCGCTCGCTCACCCGCGCTCCCTCCGTTCACCCATCGCGACAGCCCAAGGTGTCGAAAACGAAGAAGACGTGCTCCTCGATATACAGAGGCGTGCGCCAACGACCGTGGGGGAGGTACGCGCCCCGCCCGGGATCTGGACACACCCAACCTCCCCCCCCCTTTCCGCACCGGGTTCCCAGCGTGGCGAAAAAATAATATCTCCCGTCTCTCAAAACTCTCCCTTTCCCTTCCCTCCTCCTCAATCACCAGCTGGGCGGCGGAGATCAGGGACCCCAACAGGGGCGCCCGCCTGTGGCTCGGAACCTTCGACACCGCGGAGGAGGCGGCGAGGGCGTACGACGCCGCCGCGCGTCACATCCGCGGCCCCAACGCGCGGACCAACTTCCAGCTGGCGCCCGGCGAGGTGCCCCCGCCGTTTGTACTCCCGGATCCGCCCGCCGCGCGCGGACGCGGGAAAGGCGGCGAGGACGGACCCCCACCCGGCGGCGGCGGCGGGCGGGGTGCCGGACGCGGCGGCCCCGGCCGTCCCCCGCACGCGACGAAGAAGCAGGCGAGACCCGTCGGCGAGGTGCCGTCCATCGGCGGCGCCGGCCTCAACACCGGCCTCCCCGGGTACTCGCTCGGCGGCTTGGGCGGACCGTCCGGGCCCCAGCGCGGGTCCGCGGGTTACCACACCGGCAGCAGCTCTCACGGTAGCACCGCGCCCAACGACCTCTCCGCGCTCGTCAACGCGAACCTCGCGCTGGCGCAGCAAAACCTCGCCATGGTGGGCCAAGCCACCGGCGGCGACGGCGGGTACATAAGGCTCGGGCTCAACTCGCACGCCAACCCGAGCGGCATGCACCCCGGCGAGGGGATGCAACCGGGCGAGATTCCGAGGATACACAACTCCAAGCGCGAACGCGCCCCCTCGAATCCCTTCCTCGGAACGTCCTTCGGCGTCGCGGGCTCGTTTGGCAGCGTCTTTGGCCACGACTACCTGTCGTCAACCCCGGAGAATGGCGGCGTGTTCCCGATGGGCTCGTCGCCGCTGCTGATGGGCACGAGCCCGGACCACGCCGGGGGCAGCGGTCGCGGAGGCGTGCACGGCAAGATGGAGAACTCGCTCGGGAACGGCGGCGGGGTGTTTGGCTCCATGAAGGATCACGACTTCCAGGTTGGCTCGCTCGGCCTCGGCGACGACGACATCCACGCAGTTGGATCGCTGGAGCTCGGGTCGTCGCCGCTCGACAACTTTGGCGATCTTCTGAACTCCCTCCCGAAGCACAGCGTCGGCAGCGGGCGGGGGATGGGAGGCAGACTGCCGATGAGGCGGGAAACCAGGGGCGTATCGTCCACGAGCGCCTTCGGTGTCGGCGGCGGGAGCGGCGGGATCGAGGAGGCCCTCGCCGCGGGGAAGCGGTAGTCCGGAGGTCGCGGGACGAGAAACCACCCATCTTCGACGTCGCGCCCACGGAAGTTCTTCGAACAGCAGCCGTGGGCGCCGCGAAATCCATTCTTTATGCACTGGATCCGGCGGATCCTCGCGTGTGTGTATTAACATGCGACTGGTGAAGCCGAAATCAATCACGCTCTGGCGGGTGAACGAGTGAGAAAAACATGCTCTGCTTGGAGACTGTGATGTACATTACCTCGCGTAGAATTGATGTATCCTGATTGATATACCATGCGTTTTCGGAAAACACGAGCGCGCTGAGAGGTTGGAGAGGCGGCGACCACCACGTGGTGCGGCTGCTCGATAAAAATCTGTTTCATTGACAACGAGCCGTCCGGCTTACGGGTTTTGGCTATGCTAACTCGCATTTCTGGCCGGCCAGCCGCCTATGAAGCATCGTACGGGCACTCAATAAACGACTACTCTGATCGCTTACTTCTTGCCGCCCTTCTTGTACTTACCGGACTTGAGTTCGTCCTCGTAGCCCGCGCCAATGGCGGAGGAGTCACGGCACGCCTTGTCGAGGAGCCACTCGCCGAAGGACTTCTTGGCACCGGCCTGATGGGACGGATGGGTTGGGACGTAAAAGGTCAGGGCGCGACGTTCGTGGGATTCATCGGAGTTCGGGTGGCGGGAGAGGCTGTTCGATATCGATCGTGCGGAGATCGCGCGGCGCCGATCGCGCGGCTTCGACGGAAAATTTTATCCGGGAGAGACAACCGCGAAACCCCGAGTTCTCGAGTCAGGCGGGTGACGACAACTGTCCTCTCTCGGACGGACGATTCCTGCGGCGCGGCCCGCGCGCGTTTGCGCGGATCACGCGCGCGATCGCGGGACGCGGCGATCGTGCAAACCCACGATATAACGTAACCATCGGTTCGCGCGATCCTTCGGCCGAACCCGAGGCGGTCCGAGGCGACACCGCGCGCCACGCCGCGGGCGCCCTCCACGGAAAACAATTGCCAAGTGGAGAGGAAGACCGGGGAAAAAACATACCTTGACCTTGGGCTTGGAGACGGTCTTGGTGCCGGCGGCGACCACGCGGGTGGAGCGCACGGCGCGGACGGCCTTGACGGGGGCGACCACGGGGGTGCCGACGAGGGTGGACATGGCGGACATCTTCGTGTGTTGCTAACGCGTGTGTCAGAATGGAGACCGGTCGCGGGTGCGCGACGGGTTAGCCGATTGCGCCCAAAGTTTCCCATCGAGGGTTGAAAACTCGTCAGTGGAGCCACAGACGTGGAAATCTCTCCGCCTTCTGATTGGCCAAAATCGACGGTCGAGTTATCTGTCCGCTGCCGGTGGAGGCGAGCTTCCTTCTCTCGCGGACCTCGCTGACTGATGAAATCGGACTTCGCTGACCTCGCGGACCGGACGTGAAAAATGCCCCAGCCCCGCTGCGGGTTCAAAGTCTTGTCTCAAACTCACAACGACCCGCCCCGATCGGACTCGCGACACGCGTCGAGGATGTCATCCCAGCCCGCGGCCGGTACTCAGGCTAACCGGGGTAACCTGCCCAAGGGCGCGTGCTACAAGTGCGGCAAGACAGGCCACTGGAGCAGGGACTGCACCGCGCCGAGGGAGGAGTGGATACCCCAGCAGCCCAGGGACGCGAGCGCGGGGACCGCCGCGGACGGCGCCGCGGATCCCGAGGGCGCCACGGGCGGGTCCGCCGCCGCGGGCGGCGCCACCGGCAAGAAGAAGAGTAACCGCCCGCCCAAGTTCACCGTCGTCGATCACCTCCTCGGGCCCAACGGCCTCGCGTACCTCCACGGCGTGATCCCCGAGAGGTTCGACGAGATCAAAAAGGGCCCGGGGCACGAGTTTGGCGACTTTCAGAGGCTCATGGGCCTGTACCGCGAGTGGACGCGCAAGATGTACCCGTACAAGCCCCACGAGTGGGTCATGAATAGGGTGAAAGTTCTCTGCAAGACCAGGGAAGCACGCGCGTACATCAGGGAGCTCAACGAGCGCGAGAGGATCGAGCTCGGCGGCGAGGGCGTCGACGCGCCGGAAGATTTCACCGAGGAGGACGTCTTCTTCCCGGACCAGGAGGGCGGCGGCGGCGACGACGACGACGACGAGGGCGAGGATGTGGTGTTCCCCGACGACGACGAAGAGGAGGAGTGGAACGAGGCGAAGCACGGGAAAAAGGCGCAGCTCGGCGGCGGCGGCGTCGGCAAGTCGAAGGGCGCACCCGCCGCCGACGACTCGGACGACGAGGAGGCGATCCAGTCTCAGAGGGAGAAAGACGCGGACGCGTTCGACGACGCGCGGAAGGAGGTGGGCGCGGGGTACTTTGACGAATCCAGCGACGACGACGACGACGGTATCGCCGTAGTCGGCGCGACGCGGCGCAAGTCGTCGGCGCTCGGGGCGGGCGAGAAGGGAAAGGCGCGGAAGAAGCTCAAGGAGGTGGCTGCGAAGCGGAGGAGGAAGAAGAAGGAACCGACACCCGAGCCGGAGGAGGAGGCGGCGGAGGAGGGACCCGAGCCCGCGGAGGCTGCCGAGGCGTCGTCGCCGAAGCGCAAGCAGCTCCGAAGGAGGGCGCGAGATTCCGACGAGGACGAGGAGGAGGAGGAGGAGGAGAAGGAGGCCGGCGCGAGCCGCCGCGCGCGCCGCCGCGTCATCAAGCGGGGCATCGACAGCGACAGCGACAGCGACGAACCGAATCTCAGGGACGTTATACCGAACGACATGGGCGGGAACGTCCTCGGACCGTCGCCCGCCAAGCCGCTCGTGCCGAGCTTCCTGTACGACTCCGAGTCGGATGGCGAAAAGAAGGCGGAGAAGAAGGGCGACGAGTGAGGGGTGAGGCTGGGCGCGGACGACGAGGGCGCGTTTCGTTTCGCTCGGCGACCCAGACCGGTGGCGTTTAATCCGAAATCGATCGAGGTCTACACGCTAGGAAAGAATCGTCGTCGTCGGGCTCTAAACTCTCGGCTTTCGGGCTCCTCGGGCTCAGAGTTTGGACGCCTGCTTGGCGGGGACTCGCGAGTTGAGCACCCGCACCTCGTCCCCGTCAATCTCGATAACCTCCGGATCCGCCCCCACCACGCCGAACGACATCCCGACATCGATCCTCCAGATCCGTCCGTCGCACTCCCCGTTGCAACCCCCGAGCTGCGGGGTGTGACCGACCACCAGCCTCTTCGCGGCGCCGTATTTTTCGGATATCGCATCCAGCGTGTTACCCAGCACCTCGCACGCCCTGTCCCTGTCGCTGTCCGTGACGAAGTTCTCCGTCCCGAACGTTCGGTTCCACACCACGCTGTCCTTAACGCTTCCGATGGCCATGCCCAGCGCGGTGCGATCCTCCTCCGAGACGATCTCCGCGCCCCTCATCCAATCCGCCACGGCGTTGTTCAGTCGCTCCAAGCCAAACTCGACGTGCCGCGGCATGAGCCCGCCGTGCGCAAACACGGTGTCGTTGACGATGAGAACGGTGCTGTTCAT
>MDTA01186123.1_pt1 | contig 10409 bp, 13 predicted proteins | sample 811151 | NCBI WGS metagenome assembly MDTA01 (sample SAMN05326648, study PRJNA326480) | marine metagenome | isolation source: seawater | place: Indian Ocean: South | collected 2010 | reverse complement strand
TACGCAACCTGCTACGAGGTCAGTGAGCGTACTTTCTGGCAGGTCATCTGATAGAAGTTGGCTTACGAAACTCCATGATCTAGGAGTTGCAAATGATCTCGAACTACCCTTAGGGTCGAAATCATATAAATCTTGTTTTGCGAATGTGCAATACCCCACGACATCTGAGTGTATGTGTTCATTAGTTGCCCATTGCAACCAGTCTTCAAAGTCCACTCTTAACTCAACATGGACAAATCTGTTAGCCAAAGGAGCAGGCATCCTGTAAGTGACACCCTTATCGCTGTCTCTATTACCTGCCGCCACAATAGATACGCCTTCTGGCAAATGGTATTGTCCTACTCTTCTATTTAGAATAAGCTGATAAGCCGCCGCCTGTACGGCCGGTGCCGCCGAGTTAAGCTCATCTAAGAAAACAATAGCATTTGATTTTGGATCAGTCGGTAGTTCTGCCGGACTTGCCCATACCATGTTGTTTTCTTTTGAATTGTAATAAGGAATACCTTTAATATCTGTTGGTTCCCATAAAGGTAGTCTGATGTCTATAACATCTCTGCCTTCTGAATCTGCAATTTGTTTTACGATATCTGATTTACCAATACCTGGTGCACCCCACATCATTATTGGTCTTTGTAATTTTATACAATGTGTTAGGGCTGATTTTGCCTCGTTAGGTGATACTGTTCTATTTTGGCTACCTACTGCCGCCTCTTTGTTTTTAGCTCTTGCCATTTTGTACACTCCTGTTTAAAATGTTTATAATACGATTATAGCAGAAATGTGTATATGGTCAACCTGGTAAATGTGGCTAAAAAGTCGCAGTTTTACTGGCTTTTTTGTTCATCCATTTTGCTCATTGCCCTAGCAAGTCCATATTTTGTTATGTCTCCGGCAAATAACATGAGCTGTAATGCCATTTTTTCCATGGTTACTATGATTTTTTGTTTATCTACGAAGTACGGACAGTCTACAAATTCATCTAACCATAGATATGTCTGTGGTGTGAATATTACTTTCGATGGAAATTTGATGTCATAGGTTTTTAGATCTAATTTTTGCAACATGCCAAGTCCTTGTTTGGTAAGCCTCAATGACCTTGCTTGGTAGCTTTCTCGTACATTTTGCCACCACGAATAGTAATTGTTTTTGATAGTTTCATCATGAATAGGTTGTTCCAACAGTTGCATGAAGGTTCGGGTGTATGCTGTCTTTCGATCCATACAATTAATTATCTACTGAATTTTTCGCCTGTTTTTAAAAGGTACACACCAAACTTGTCGGTGTTGTGTTGTGCATTCAATTTCTTTGCCAAGTTCTCTGCATGTCCAGGATTTGAAAATGAAACTTTTTTATACTTAGGACCAGGATAATTAGAAACCAAACTTGATGATTTTAAATTGATTGGTTTGCCATCATAGAAGACAGCCCAAATACCCTCGGCCGCTAGGACCTCGTCCATTTTGAAGGTGGATTTATTGCTGTGTTGCAACAGCACTGTTGGTTTTGGTCTACTCATAAGTGAGGGTCTCCTACAACTATATTTACCAAAATTTAGGATGTCTTATTTAGACTTAAATTCTCCGCCATCCATTTCGATGTCAATGGTCTGGGCCTCTTTGGCGGTTTTGAGTGCTTCTATAATTTCTTCTTGTATGGTTACCATACGGGTCATAACTTGCGTTAAACTGTCGGCCAATTGATCTGCTTCCTTGGCCGGAATGACTATTTGTCTTTCGCCCTTTTGTCGTAGGGTTCTAATTCTGCCTATCAGATCCTCGATAGGTCTAGTTTGAATCTTGGAACTGTTTGACTGCGTCATTTAACACCTGTTGCATTTCTAGTTTTGTTTTAATTGGTCCTTTATATTCATATCGTGAAAGCGTGATCATCTTAGGACAATATGCTTTACGCCACCCTTTCTCAAAACAGATTATGTAATAACCAGCACAAAATTGGCTTTTACTTTTTGGAGTCTTAGTATAGACTGGGAGTTGCTTCTGCACATCAAACATTGGATTGTAAGGATGTTGGCTACACGGGTAACCATGCACGTCGAAGTTGTCTTGTTGTATCTCTTCCCCTTGTTTTACAATATTCGACTCGTCAAACATACCAAATCCAAACTTTGAAAACAAACTCTCCTGCGTATGGAACACCTGTCTTTTATCTTGTTTGCTTAAAAATATCCATCCATTGTCTGCTTGTTTTTGTAGGGTGCCTAGTTTTTGGCCATTTTCTTCTACAATCCAAAATTTATCTTTTACTAGGGTCTTAGCTCGTACTGTCATTATATCAACCTCGCATTAAAAGGCTCAACATATAATTGCGCCTGCTCACTAATTCTATTTAAATCATATTTGCCACAAAACCTCATGAATCTGATTCCAACTTGGTCGACACTTTTATTCTCTGCTTTAGCTTGTGCTATTGTTTGATCAAGTTCTTCGATAATAGCTTCGGGCTGTGCGTGTAGATCAACCAAAGCTCTATTCCTTTCGTAGTCTTCAAGCACTCTGTGTTCTTTACCATCGTGGTCTACCCACTTGCTCAACATAAGATTGTTCCATGTGTATCCTTTTTCCTGTCGATCAGCAAATGCTTCCTGCAAACCTATTTTATTTTTACTGCCTTTTGTTCTAACTCCTGGATAGGCACTGAAAATATTATCACTTGGATCACCTCTCATGGCCTTCTCAAATATAAGCCATTCTGTGTCTGGGGCAGGTTTTGGTGCTTTCAGCTTTTTATCTATGACAGGCTTACCTGTTTTAGAGTCAAACCACCCTTCGTGTGTGAGAGTAGTTTCAGCGACTCCGTTATATTGTTTCACTCGCGGTGTAATCAATTGGTTCAAGTCTTTGTCTGTGCTAATAATTACATGGTCCATGTCAGGATGTTTATCTATCCAACGTGCTATCAGATCGTCAGCTTCCGTCCTTTGATTTCTCAAAACAGTTGCATTTGTTTTGGTTGTAATAAAATCAACAAAATCATCATACACCTCCCAAAAAACTTCATTTTCTTCTTTTTCCTTTTCAGTCATGGCGTCGGCCATTTCCTTACGATTCCTTTTATAGGGGGCGTATATGTCTTTACGGAATGATCTCCCCTCTAGGCAGAACACCAAGTGTGTGCCACCAAAATCTTGCCATGCTTTCTTGATTGAATTCATCATTATGTGTATGGCCATGCCGACTTTTTCTGACGTATCGCCACGTATGACATGCCTTGCCCTAAAAAATGTGTTTGCTGTGTCTACAAGTATGTGTGTCATTATCCCCAAAAGTCTTTATCAAACGGTTTGGGAAGTTTTGATTTGATGGGTTTCCATATAGCAATTTCAATGTTGCCGATAAATTTAGGTCTTGGAACCATCCAACCAATTAATATTCCTAGTAAAATGTAAGTCATGCCTTATTATAACATTAATTTTCCAAAGCGTCAACGTATGCCTGTTGCAAAATATCTAATTGTAAATCTTTATTACCATTTATGTATTCATTCACCTTACTATGGCTTTGTAAAATAGTGTTGCGTTTGTAAAATTCGTTATACAATTCATCAATACCATCTAGGTTAAATGGCATGGCAAAATGATTACTGATCTGTCCAAAACCCTGCTTGAATTTATCTAGGCTAAAAAAATTACGTATGCTATAACGGAAAACATTATTATCTTGAGACAATATTTTTTCAAGTCGTTTTTTGTTTCTTACCATCGAGCCCTGCTGTTCCAGATTTTTAAATCCGTGCATGTATCCTTCCCTAAGCGAAATATTTTTGCTTTCACAGTAATCAGGAAACGTAGATCCGTTTGCTCTAAGGAATTTTGCTATTGCGGTTTCAGAGAACAAGTCAGTGGCGGCATCGCCGGCCCTGTGTATATTAGCCCTTTCAAAATATAAAGGCTCTCCTTCGATATCGATAAAAATGATATTCTGCTTTTTAAAATTTAATTCAGCATCGTGTATTCCGTCATCAAACACAAATTGATCTGAATATTTTATATTATTATGACTGTTGCCTAAGTCATTGAATGGTAGTGTATCTATCTTTGGAGTGTCTATGCAGAATTTGTCTAAGGAGTAGTGTAGGAAATGTCCATGTCCCCCACCTATGTTTAAAATTATGATCTTAGGATACTTCGGTCTTGCCATCGTCTCTCCTGTTGATCTGCACATAGCCTGATCCAGTGACGTCGATGCCCTGTTCGTTTCCAATAGTTCTGCAAAGTGTTTGAAACCATCTGTCTACAATCTCTTCTTCAGATTGCCCTTGATAGCCAGATTGTTGTAACATGTTTACAAACTCATCGTTCCAATCTAATTCAAAGAAACCATTTCTTGGATTCTCAGGATTGACATTCAAATTAAGAACTTTTACAACTGGCTCTTCGCTTTTCTTTTTGCCTTTTGTATCTTTACTGTTCTTTTTCTTAATAGTAGTCTTTGCTGTTTTTTTTACTTTCATAATATGTATTTTATGTTATTTTTCCAATAAAGTCAACATTTATGACACGTATAGATTTTCAATCCCTGTCCTATTGTTTTTTGATAATAGTAAATGTATTTGCTGAGTTGAATTTGGTAATCTATTGATGGGATTGCTAAAATTAAGATTGTGTTTGTACATAAGCAAATGCAAAATGACACCTTCTTTAAGCACGTCTAAATTGTATTTTTCAAGGTCCATGTCTGTGCCACTTACGATTGCATCTGCAATTTTCTCAACATTGTTACAAAAATTAATGATAGGTATAATGTTCGAACTCCAACGTTGATGTATCTTAAGCCATTGGTGGATCCTTTGTTTGTCTATTTTCATATCTAAAAAATTAAAAATCCTTGCAAACTCTTGTTCAGGATTTAACAAAGTATTTTCAAAATCACATTTAAATACTGGCCCTATTTCTTCCTCATGGTCCATTTGTGTCCAATAATCATATGGTCTAATGTTAAATGCTATCTGTTCACGAATGTCATGAAACGATTCCAACTTATCATTAAAAATTTCTTTGTTCGTAAAAAAGTCAGGCCAACGATGTAAACAATGTTTTTTCACTAAATCTAAATTGTGTTGCCAATTGTATTCTGGTCTGTTATATCTGAGAAAACCTATCAAATGTTGTAGATCCTTACATCCTATATTGAAAGTTTTTATTTTATTTTCTATTGATAATCTTTGGAACTGTTTATTATATTCAGAATATTGTTTGATAGTTTTTGCATCCGGAATATATCTTATATGATATAATTTTTCTGTGTGTGACATGATTTCTAAATCTTGTTTACATTCTGTCAAACAAGTATGCCAGTTTATTTTCATGTTATGAGCAGTGACGCCTGCTATTGGGTCGGCTGGAAGTTCTATTCCAGCATCATGGCCTGGCATGTAATACTTTTCTTGTCCGCTCAAATAATAAATTGACCATATGAGGAAATGGGAACCAAGATTGAATTGATCTAAAGTTACTGTAAAATTCATTTACGTGCCGATCGCATTACCAAATAGATACACATGCACCCTCGCCGCCACATTGTATCCTCTTTTGAATGCTTCTTCGGCCACCTTGCCTGCAGTCGCAGTTTGCTCTTCCTCCCTTGCACCTGTTGGCATTATCCAAACTGGCCAGTCAACACCTGCTTCTCTGAATTTCAACACTGTGTTTTCAAGTTCTTCCCATTCTCTTCTACTCGCACCAACAACAAATTTTAATTGTCCTCTATCACTACACTCTTTATATTGTGCAACATTTTCAGGTTTTATTGCCTTCTCAGTTTTTTCACCAGATACTGTAAACAGCTTAGGGCTTACGCTGAAAAATATTTCTTCTGGTATGTCTTTTACCCATTGTTTGAATGGTTCTGTCAGTTTTTGTGTGCCGTTTGTCTCGTATGTCATAGAACTTGGCAAGTTTGCTCTCTTCTCTAGAGCTCTGTATATACCCATACTTGCGGCCTGGCCTGTGATCATTAAAGGTTCACCACCTGTAAAACACAGATGTTGATGCTGTCTTGAATTTGGATGTAAAAATAAACCATTTGCATTTGTGTCTGTTTTCAGTATGTTAACAATTTTATCTGCTAAAACTGTTGGTGTTTCATGCCCCATAAGTTTTTTAAACTTCTTCGCCCAGGTATAACTCGAATCACAACCTTTTTCCCACACAGGAAGATCTTCAACCCGTTTCACACTGTCTACGTCAAAGTCTTGGAAAGGCAATTCATAGGTGCTTGGATCTGTTGGATCCTTTTGTCCAAACCCATTACATTGTAAATTGCACAGAAAGAAACGTATCCAAGCAGTTGGAGTGCCTGTGTATTCACCTTCACCCTGTATACTGTGGAATATCTCTGAATAATAGTATTTCTTCTCTTCTACCATTTGTATATTATATTGTAACTATTTAGATCTGTCAATGTTGTGCCATGGTAATTTGGGGCTGACTTGCCTTAGGTAACTAGGATAATTATTTAAAAATGAAATAATTTGAGCCGTATCCTTAAACCAGTTTGTGCCATATGGAAAAATTATAGTTTCGAACTTTTTCTCCAATTCAACTTCAATATAGGCCTGTTCTAATATATCTAGATTTAAACATTCGATATTCAAATTTTTATCAATTGCATCTAGTATTTGGTTGACCCTGTCTTTGGTAATCACAACATCTAGATTTTTAATTTTGCCAACAACATTATCAATTATGTTTTCGTTTATATCTAGGTTGAGATGGTATTTTTGTGAAATATTTTTCAATTCTTCAATTAATTTCTTCTTATCGCACATTGAAAACAAATCAAATTGATAATGATTATTATCTGACATGTACTTTTCCATTGCGGTCCACCATATATGATTGGCCCTATCGTAAAACTGAATTTTTTTTATTTCTTTTGCCACGTTCCTATCTTCGGTAACGGAACCAAAACACTCCTGTATAAATTTTGGCTCAGCCTGACTGATAATATTTCTGTACCTAAGATTTTCGTTTTCCCATCCAACATTCCTGTAGTAACCGCAACGTTCTATAAAGATTAAATCTTTATCGCTATAAGCTATTACAATCTTATCTGCTGTGGGATCAGGAGCCCAATTCTTTCCATGCACTTGGTGTCCCCTTTTAATCTTGGCGTTGTACTGCTCTTGTGAGAAACCATGTGCTCTCCCGTCTTTATCCCATGGCGAATTAATATTTTTAAAATTTGTATCAGGTAAAAACCTATCTATTAGCCATCGGAGGCAATTTCCAAATGTACCAGGTGCATAAATTATTTGTATTGATTTTTCCACTTATTCCCATGCGTCCGGTAGAATATTTTTCGTAGCCTCCACCAAATCTTTCGTACTGAATTTTTTATTAGTGTCCGGAGTTTTTTGCATTGTAACAGTATCCGGAAAATCCCTATACAAGAAATGCTGTATGGTATCTACGTCAACATATTGATTGAATCCAACGTGTACCTTATCAACATCCTTGTCTGCGATAGTGACTGTCATGGCATCGTCTAAAGCCTGCATAGTATCAAATTCCATGTCAATTCGAAACTCTGGTAGATCCATTGATCTAAATCCAAGTTTCATCCTCGTGATTCTATACGTGTTCATTTTTTTATGATCAACTAATTTGTCTAAGAAAAGACGCATCTTTGATACAAACTCTTGAGCCGTGATGTTATCTTTATGATCTGCGTATATTGTGTATATGTTAGCCAAAATAATCTACCATTTCCCCTTCACGGTATAAGTCTTGTGTTACACAGTGTATTCCACCGTCCCAGAAATATCTATGACGAAAGTTAAACACTATAGGCTCGACTTTGTGTTTTTTGAAATGTTCAAAAACATCTTTATTGTAATTGTTACACATAATAGTGTTTTGGTCAATCGATAACATGTTAACATCAAACACAGTTTCTTCGACAAATCCAACCCAATCGTTAAGCCAGGTGTTTACAAACTCTATTAACTGATCGTTGTGTTCTTCGCCTTTAAGCCACCATTGTCCACCAACTTTGTTTTTCATTTTTAAGAAAGGACTTACTTTATCCCAAGATTGATCTGGAACATACAAAACGTCCCAATTCGGAAATTCTTTTTTGTAATCCTGTATATCACGTAGAGATACTATACAGCCAGGTTTAACAATACAGAACGCTCCATCGCTGTGATAGTTCCTGTTAGATGTATGCACTCTAAATCCAAGTTCCTCCCATTTTTCTTTATACTTTACTACAACGTGATCAACAGTGTTTTCCGTAATATCCCACCATATATCTTTGCCAACTCTACAAATATTCGCAGTGGAAATTACGCCTTCCGTGTTTGTTATTTCTATATTTTTTTTATTAATCTGTTTGAGAACATCTGCGTATCCTGGGCTACCACCAGACACTGCATAAATTTTCTCGCCAATGACAGCAAAATGATCACGTGGATTAACCGGCGGCCTCCAGATGTTTTTTAATGATTTTACTTTATCTATGTTAAGAAAACTACGGTACGTTTTAACACCAGCTGTGTTAAGTATTTTTTCAAGGGTTTGATAATCTTCTTCAGTCTCGTCAGCTATCCTTTTGAGTGGATCCATGACTTTATGATTTTTGAATATGGGTAGGTCTTGGAACCACTCCGCCTTAAAGCCTGACCCTATCCAACAATGTTTAAGTGGATCAAATGTAGCATATCCTTTTATTGGGATCATGTTACTTCTTTTTGTTTTTATCTAACCTAACGATTTTGTTGTCGGTGTCTTTCAGGTGACCGACTGATTCTCTTTTGATATCAAGTGGCGAGAAGTGTGCCCAGTATAATTCAAAGGCAACGCCATCTTCCATTCCCTCGAAAGAATGATATAAGCCAGGTTTGACCGCTGTAAAGTCTCCTGGATTTAGTATTGTTTCATCTACTAAATTGTAATCTTTTTGCCAAACCTTAATTTTCATTTGGCCTGACATCACGTAGAAGCCATTCCATTTCCATTCATGAAGATGTTTGGAGCATACTCCACCTTTTTTATAGTCGATTCTATGAAACTCTAAGGCATTATTTGCCAAGATAAGTTCCGTTTCGCCCCAAATTTTTCCTGCTTTGTTTCCCATGATGTATATATTATATTTGTATTTAGATGTTTTGTCAATGGGGGAAAATAAATTCCCCCACCAAAGTTATACTATGAAGTATAAAACACTTACTGCCGCAATCGCCAGACTGCCGCCATTAAGTTCTGCGTGTCTACCACTTGCCGCTTTGATCACCACATAGGCTATAAAACCTAGTGCGATACCATAAGCGATGCTAAATGTCAGAGGCATGATTATTGCCGCCAACACAGCCGGAGCGTATTCACTTACATCATCCCAGTCAATGTCCTTGAGGTTTCTCAAGAAATATGTTGCGATGAAGATCAACGCCGGTGCAGTTGCAAAGGCCGGAATACTCTGTGCCAACGGAGCAAAGAACAGACAGGCTAAAAATAGCACCGCCACTGTCACTGCTGTAAGTCCAGTTTTTCCACCTTCTTTGATACCAGCACCACTCTCAATGTATGAAGTTGTGTTAGATGTCCCTGCCAGTGCCCCAACGGATGTTGCCACAGAATCTGATAGCAACGCCCTGTCGATTCCCTCGACTTCTCCGTTCTTGTTCACCTTACCTGTAAGGTTCGCAACAGAAGTCAAAGTCCCTGCCGTGTCCATGAAGTCCACAAACAAGAATGCAAACGCAGTACCAATGAATCCTGCTGTCGCTATCAGGCTAAAGTCTAAGCTGAAAGCGTGTGCCGGATTAGGTATTGCACCAGCAAAACCGTTTAGGTCTGATACTCCAAACACCCAAGCGATTATACTTGTTGCAAGTATTCCAATAATGATTGCACCTGGAATCTTTCTCTTGTCAAGTATGGCCATTATCGCAAAGCCTAGACCCGCTAACAACACAGGCCAACTAGAGATGTCTCCTAGTCCAACTAGTGTTGCAGGATTGTCAACGACTATGCCTGCGTTCTTGAATCCAATTATGGCTAGGAATAATCCTATTCCTGCCCCAACCCCGAGTTTCATACTTCTCGGAATCGAATTAATAATGTATCTCCTAGCGGGTGTGACCGATAGCACGATGAACACCAATCCCGCCACGAATACGGCGGCCAGTGCCTGTTGGAAAGTGTATCCCATTCCAAACACAACGCCAAATGTAAAGAACGCATTAAGTCCCATACCTGGTGCCAGTGCCACGGGCCAGTTTGCCCATAGTCCCATAATCAATGTTCCTACCACTGCGGCGATGATCGTTGCTGTGAACACAGCACCAAAGTCCATTCCTGACCCTTCCGTAGAAAGTATGGCAGGATTGACCACGGTAATGTAAGCCATTGTTAGGAAAGTGGCGACTCCGGCCATGATCTCAGTCTT
>MDTA01143063.1_pt1 | contig 10410 bp, 11 predicted proteins | sample 811151 | NCBI WGS metagenome assembly MDTA01 (sample SAMN05326648, study PRJNA326480) | marine metagenome | isolation source: seawater | place: Indian Ocean: South | collected 2010 | reverse complement strand
TTCATAATTTCTCTAAAATAATTTATACATTAATTATCTATGTCTTTTAATACTTTTGGAAAAATTTTTAGGTTCACGACTTGGGGAGAGTCTCATGGACCAGCTATTGGCTGTGTTATTGATGGTTGTCCTCCTAATATACCCCTTTCTGAGAAAGACATTCAAAAAGATATGGATAAAAGAAGGCCGGGTCAGTCAAAATTTACCACTCAAAGAAAAGAGTCTGATAAAATTGTAATTTTATCAGGAGTATTCGATGGAAAAACAACAGGTACACCGATATCTATTATCATTCATAACGAGGATAAAAGATCTAGAGATTATGAAACAATTAAAAATAAATTTAGACCAGGGCATGCTGATTATACATATTTCAAAAAATATGGAATCAGAGATTATAGGGGAGGTGGTAGGCAATCTGCTAGAGAGACAGCTTGTAGAGTTGCAGCTGGAGCGGTTGCAAAAATAGTTTTAAAAAAGATTATTGGTCCAAAGTTTAATGTTATTGGAGCAGTCACCCAACTAGGGTTGATGTCATGTGATAAATCAAATTGGAAAGATAGTGAAATTAGAAAGAATCCTTTTTTCTGTCCTGATAAAAATTCGGTTAAACTTTGGGAAAAATATCTTTTAGCTGTCAGAAAAGCAGGATCCTCATGTGGAGCAATCATAGAGTTGAGAGCAGCCGGAATTCCTGTTGGATTAGGCGCACCAATTTATTCTAAATTAGATACAGACATTGCAGCAGCATTAATGAGTATCAATGCTGTTAAAGGAGTTAATATTGGGGCAGGAATGAATGCAGCTTTTTTAAGTGGAGAAGAAAATTCTGATGAGATGAGTAAAGACTCAGGAAAAGTGAAATTTGTATCAAATCAGGCTGGTGGAATTTTAGGTGGAATCTCTTCAGGTCAAGATATTGTAGCTTCTTTTGCAGTGAAACCTACGTCATCTATTTTAACAAGTAGAAACACAATAGACAAAAAAGGAAAAAATACAAAAATTTCTGTAAGAGGTAGACATGATCCATGCGTAGGCATTAGAGCTGTTCCCATAGGTGAAGCAATGATTAGCTGTGTTTTGTTAGATCATTTTCTAATGCATCGAGCACAATGTAGCTAATTAGATTTTTTATTTTTATTTTTTGCAATAATAATATTTGAATTTAAGGTTTCTTCAACTTTACTTATTATGGATAAGCTATCTAAACCAGCAATCTCGTACATTTTTTCAGGTGAGTCCTGATCTATAAAGATATCTGGTAAAAACATAGATCTAAATTTAAGGCCTGTGTCTAAAACACCTCTATCAGACAATAATTTCATTACATGAGATCCAAAGCCGCCAATTGAACCTTCTTCGATTGTTATTAAAGCTTCATGGTTAGTAGCTACTTCCATAATTAATTTTTCATCTAAGGGTTTTGCAAATCTTGCATCAATTATTGTACACTCAATACCTTTTCTTGAGAGATTTTCTGATGCTTTTTTGCACTCCACAAGTCTAGTTCCGAAACTTAATAGAGCTACTTTTTTTCCCTCTTTAATTACTTTTGCTTTTCCAATTTCTAGTGTTTCTTTTATAGATGGTAATTTTACTCCTATTCCGTTTCCTCTGGGATATCTAAATGCAGAGGGTTTATCATTTATTTCAACTGAGGTATTAATCATTTTTACTAGTTCAGCTTCATCACTTGCAGCCATCACAATAAAATTTGGTAAAGTAGATAAGTAGGTAATATCAAAAGAGCCAGCATGAGTTGGTCCGTCAGCTCCAACTAACCCTGCTCTATCAATCGCAAATCTCACTGGTAAGGATTGTAAAGCAACATCATGAACTACCTGGTCGTAGGCTCTTTGCAAAAAAGTTGAATAAATGGCTGCATATGGTTTATATCCTTCGGTTGCTAATCCCGCAGCAAATGTAACAGCATGTTGTTCCGCAATTCCTACATCAAATGCTCTATCGGGAAACTTTTTTTCAAATAAATTTAAACCGGTTCCTGACGGCATTGCTCCAGTTATTCCTATTATTTTAGTATCTTGTTCAGCATGTTTAATTAACGTTTCTGCAAATACTTTTGTATAAGACGGTGTATTAGATTTAGATTTTGATTGTTCTCCAGTTGTTATATTAAACTTTGAAACACCATGATATTTGTCCCCAGATTCTTCGGCAGGTTTGTAGCCTTTTCCTTTTTGGGTTCTTACATGTATAAGTACAGGGCCTTGATGATTAGAGTTTTTAACATTTTCGAATATTTGTACTAAATTTTCCACATCATGACCATCTATTGGACCTACATAATAAAATCCTAATTCACTAAATAATGTTCCGCCAGTAACAATATTTCTTAGCATATCCTCAGCTTTTCCTGCTTTTTGACTGAATCTTTTTGAAAATGCTGAAATAATCATTTTAATTGTCTCTCTAAAACTGAAATATAATTTTCCAGATAAAAGATTGGCTAAATATTTGCTCATGGCGCCAACAGGTCTAGCAATTGACATATCATTATCGTTCAAAACAACAATTAAATTAGATTTCAATGCACCCGCATTATTCATCGCTTCATAAGCCATGCCAGCACTCATAGCTCCATCTCCAATTACAGCAATTACATTATTTTTATTATTTGATAATTTTTTTGCTACAGAAATTCCTAAAGTTGAAGAAATTGATGTTGAACTATGTGCTGCGCCAAATGGATCATATTCACTCTCTGCTCGTTTGGTAAATCCAGATAAACCTCCGCCCTTTCTTAAAGTTTTAATTCGATCTCTTCTACCAGTAATTATTTTATGAGGATAACATTGATGACTTACATCCCAGACCAATTTATCTTTTGGAGTATTAAACACGTAATGAAGAGCTACTGTTAACTCTACAACTCCTAAACCTGCTCCAAGGTGCCCACCGGTCTCAGAAACAACGTCAATTAGCTCTTCTCTTAGTTCATCAGAGATTTGTTTTAAGTCCTCTTTTTTAAATTTTCTAAGATCATGTGGAAAATTAATTTGTTTTATTAATCTTGGCATTAAAAATTTCTTCCCTGTATAAAATTAATTGTTTCTATTAAGTCCTTAGCTTTTTTTCCATGTTTTTCTATTTTAAGCAATATTTTTCTCTTTAATTTATCCGCATATAAAAATGCTTTTTTGTAACCCATAATCTTGATTAAAGTAGATTTTCCTTTTTTCTTGTCTTTTTTGATAGGTTTTCCCATTAATTTTTTTTTACCAGTAATATCTAAGGAATCATCGGCTAACTGAAATAATAAACCTATTTCTTCTCCGAGCTGGCCAAATAGTTTTTTATCTTTCTGGTTTTTATTAGCGATTATTGCAACTGCTTGAAGACAAAAATTAAATAACTTTCCTGTTTTTTTTTTTTGCATATTCAAAATTTGGCTAAGTTTTTTTTTTTTATTTTCAAATTTCAAATCTAGCTCCTGCCCACCTGCAATTCCAGTGTGCCCTGAACAATTTGATAGTAGATTTATTATTTCTATTTTTTGCTTTGAAGAAAGTAAATTACTTTTATCTGAGATAATTTCAAACGCAAGCGTCAATAAAGAATTTCCTGCTAAGACTGCTGTAGCTTCTCCATATTTTTTATGTGTAGTAGGTTTACCTCTTCTAATGGCGTCATTATCCATACATGGAAGATCGTCGTGTATTAATGAATAGGAGTGAATACATTCGACTGCTGCACATATATTTATTAAAAGACTATTTTTAATTTTTAACAGCTTGCCAGTGTCAAATATTATTGTTGATCTTATTTTTTTTCCTCCAGAGATAACTCCATATTTCATTGGAGAAACCAACAAAGTTTTTTTTTGTTTTTTTAGAAAATTGATTAAAAATTTATCAATCTTTTGAGCATTATTTTTTAACCTCTCTTTTATCATACAATTACTACGTTAAGATTTAGATATCTCCTTTAATTTTGTTTTAAAAAGATTTTCAACATGCTTATTTAAATTAATTAACCTCTTATATTCCTTTTCGATGCTATCTAAGTCTAAATTAGAGCTCTCTAGTTTAGCAAGTATCTGTTTAATTTCATCTTTAGCCTCTTTTAATGATTTACTTTTTATATCAGCTGGAATATTTTTGATTTTCATAAACTAAATAATAATTACATTATGAAAAACATCTATTCAAATATATATTCTTTCAATAAAATTGTGCTAAAAAAAACTGTTGAGACGCTTAAACAAGGTAATTTAGTAGGATTACCAACAGAAACTGTTTATGGACTTGCAGGCAATGCTTATTCAAAAAAAGCAGTAAAAAAAATTTTTAGATTAAAAGCTAGGCCAAAAAAAAATCCGTTAATAGTGCATTACTTTAGTCTTAAAGAAGCACGAAAAGATGTAATATTTAATGACGAATTTCTCAAGCTTTATAAAAGATTATGCCCAGGACCTTTGACTTTTGTTTTAATGAAAAAAAGAAAATCAAAAATTTCACCTCTAGTTACTGCTAATTTGAATTCAGTTGCAATAAGATTTCCAAAACATAAAATTGTAAGATCAATTATTAAATCACTTAATTTTCCTATAGCGATGCCCAGTGCAAATATTTCATCCAGATTAAGTCCTGTTACTGCAGAGGATGTTTATGAAGAATTTAAAAATAAATTAACGACTATAATTAATGGAGGCAAAGCGAAAATTGGAATTGAGTCAACGGTCATTGATTTAACTGAAAAACCGAAAATATTAAGACCAGGTATAATAAGCGCAAATGAAATAAAAAATTTTTTAAAAACAAATTTATCTAAAAAAAAAAATAAGATTAAGTCTCCAGGAATGCTTAAAAAACATTATTCTCCAGGTATACCCTTGGTTATGGGCAAAAAACCAAAAAAATCATCACATGCATACATTGTGTTTGGAAAAAAATTCAAAAATCGTAGGAATTATTTTAACTTGAGCAAAAAAGGTCACTTGAAAGAAGCTGCAGCTAATTTATATAAAATTATGCGAAAAATTAAAAATAAGGGATACAAAAAAATATTTGTATCTAAAATTCCAAATCAAGGTGTAGGAATAGCCATAAATGATCGATTAAAAAGAGCATCAAGGTGATATTAATAGAAATTAAAAAGCTTACAAAAATTTATAATAATTATTTAGCGGTAAATAATATAAATTTTAAAATTGAAAAAAATAAGACTGTTGGGATGCTTGGACCAAATGGTTGTGGTAAAACTACTACAATTGGCATGATATTAGGGCTTGTGACGCCATCAGAGGGTGAAATCTTAATAGAAAATAAAAATATAAATTTATTTAAAAGAGATGAAATTCTTAAAAGGTTTAATTTTGCATCACCATATGTAGAATTACCGAAAAAATTGACTGTAAAACAAAATCTTGAAATTTATGGAAGATTATATGGAATTAATGACTTAAAAAAACGAATTGAAGAAGTTTCTAACGATTTAGATATTAAAAATTTTTTTGATAGAAAAACAGGAGAACTTTCCTCTGGTCAAAAAAATAGAGTTTCATTAGCAAAATCTCTAATTAATAAACCAGAAATTTTACTTCTAGATGAGCCCACTGCAAGTTTAGACCCTGATATTGGTGATTTTATAAGAAGTTATGTTGAAGACTACAAATCAAAAAATAAGGTTACAATTTTGTTAGCTTCTCACAATATGAGTGAAGTAGAAAGACTTTGCGACAGTATTATTATGATGAAAAAAGGCAAGATAATAGATAGTGGAACTTGCAAAGAATTAATTATCAAACATGGGCGAAATAATTTAGAGGAAACATTCCTTAAGTTAGCGAGGAGTAAAGATGAATCTTAAAAAAATTTATGCTTTAGGTTTAAGACATCTGTATTTAATTATGAACTCTTTTCCTAGAGTTCTAGATTTAATTTATTGGCCTACAGTTCAAATTTTTCTATGGGGATTTATATCTAAATTTTTTACATTAAATTCAGAATACTACAGTAATACTGTTGGAGTAATTTTAACTGCAGCAATTTTGTATGATTTTTTATTCAGAGCAAGCATCAGTTTTAATATGATGTTTCTTGAGGAAATATGGAGCAGAAATTTTACTAATTTATTTATAGCTCCTTTAAAAATTAGGGAAATAATAGCTGCCTTAACTTTAACTGCCATTTTAAGGACTTTAATTGGTTTAATCCCTGCAGTTCTAATAGCTATTCCCTTATTTGGAGTTTCTGTTTTACAACTTGGAGTTCCTCTAATTTTTTTACTGATTGGACTATATTTATTTGGGGTTACACTGGGTCTACTAGTCACTTCAGGCCTTCTAAGATACGGACCGTCTTTTGAAAATATTGCTTGGGCAAGTTTATTTTTTTTGGCACCACTTGGATGTATATATTATCCAATAGAAATCCTTCCAGTTTCTCTTCAGTATATAGCTAAAGGTCTGCCTTTGGTTCACATATTTGAAGAAATGAGAAGTATTTTAATAAATAATTCTGTAAATTATATAAATATTTTTAAATCAATTTCTATATCAATAGTATATTTTGTGTTTGGTGTTATAATCTTTTATATTTCCTATTTCGGTGCCAGAAAAAGAGGAACTTTAATTAACATGGGTGAGTAAATATGAACAATAAAATTAATGATATTAAAAGACTAGAGTCTTCGCCAAAAGTAATTAAGAATTTATTTAGTAAAGATGAAATTGGTGAATTTTTAAAATTATATAAAGATCTTCCTGTGACAGTCCATAATAAAAAACAAAATGTCATAAAAAAAAGGTGGCTTCAAGGATTTAATCAGAATTTAGAAAAAATATTTTGTAAAAGACTAGAAAATGAAATTGGAGCTTTTAAAATGGATAATTTAAAAGACGAAAATGGAAATGATATTTTAGGTTTAATTCAAGAAAGTTACTCTCCAATAGGGCTTCACGTAGATGCTGGTTTTGAGTTAAACAGCCATATATATAAACAAAGTCTAATTCCATTGTCATCAGTTGGAAGTACAGTTATTTTTAAAAATAGGTATTATGATGGATCTACTAGTTTTACTCAAGACCCAGATGAATTAAAAAAGAAAGATTTAAACTACGGTCAAAATAAAAGATCAGATATTCATTTAAAAATGTTTGGCAGCAAACCTTTTGATAAAGGAATTCATGAAAAATATCTTCAACACGAAAATATAGAAAATTTAAAAGGTTTAGAGGTTGAATTAATATATGAGTGGGAAGTTGGTTCAATGTTGATCTTTGACAGAACGCATTTGCATTGCTCTTCGTCTGTGATAGAAGGTAAAAAAATTGGAATAGCCACTTTCACTAAAAAATAACTTATAATTTGTAATGGCGATCTACGATTGTTTTCAGTATTTTAACGAGGATCATATTGTTGATTTACGTCTTAATATTTTAGACAAATTCGTAGATTATTTCATAATTTCAGAGTCTACAAAAACACATCAAGGTAAAGAAAAAAAAATAAATTTTAACAAAAATAATTTTCCTAAATTCAAAAATAAAATAAAATTAATAATTGCTGATTATGAAGAAAGTATAAATTTTAAAAATCACACTGGAGGGGAATCGCCAGTTGAACAGCACCAAAGAAATGCATTAATAAATGGAATTAAAGATGCATCTCCAGAAGATTATATAATATTATCAGACTCTGACGAAATACCGGATTTAACAAAAATTTCAGAAATAAATGAAAATAAAAAATTTATCGCTTTCTCACAAAAAATGTTTATGTATAAATTAAACTTACAAAACATTAATGAAAGCAATTGGATAGGATCAAAAATTACAAAAAAAAAGAATATTACTACAATGCAAAATCTTCGAAATTTAAAATTTAAAGAATATCCCTTTTGGAGATTAGATAAAAAAAATCTTCAAATTATTAAAGGCGGATGGCATTTTTCTTATCTTCAAACTCCTAAGCAAATTTTAAAAAAAATTAAATCATTTTCTCATGGAGAGTATAATGATGATATTATTAGTGAAAAAATTATTGAGAAAAAAATTCTTAAAAATGAGGATATTTTTGGAAGAAATCATTTTTTGAAAAAAGTAGAGCTTGATGAAAGTTTCCCAGATTTTATTAAAAAAAATAAAGAAAAATTCTCAAAATGGTTAATATAATTTAATGGTGCGCCGGATAGGAGTCGAACCCATAACCTCCGGAGCCGAAATCCGGCGCTCTATCCAGTTGAAGCTACCGGCGCATAATTGATAATTTAAATTAATTTATGAATAAAACAATAAGATTTTTAGTAAAAAAAACTGATGAGGATAAAAGAATAGATATTTTTTTATCTAGAAAAATTAAAGAAGTTACACGCTCTCACTTAAAGAAGCTAATTGAAAAAAAATGTTTGACTATTAATAGTAAAATAATAAGTGCTCCCTCAACAAAAATAAAAGAAAAAGATGAGATTTTAATAAATATTTCAGAAAAAAATGATAAAAATTTAACACCTAAAAATATAAAACTAGACATCATGTATGAGGATAATGATGTCATCATAATTAATAAACCTAAAGGAATGGTTGTTCATCCTGGTGCGGGTAATAGAGATAATACTTTAGCCAATGCGTTAACTTTCAAATATAAAAAAAAATTGTCTGATATTAGTGGAAATTTGAGGCCAGGAATAGTTCATAGAATTGATAAAGATACTAGCGGATTATTAGTAATTGCTAGAAATAATTTAGCTCATTCCAACCTTAGTAAACAATTTAGTGAACATTCAATTAAAAGAAAATATAAATGTCTAGTATGGGGGATAATAAGGCCATTAAATGGTAAAATAGAAACACTTATTACAAGAAATAAAAAAAATAGACAGTTAATGATGGTAAGCGAAATTTCAGGAAAAAAATCCATAACAAACTATAAAACAATTAAAGTTTTTCATCTCAAAGATATACCTAAAATTAGTTTAATTGAATGTGAGTTAGAAACAGGAAGAACACATCAAATCAGAGTTCACTTAAAACATAAAGGTTCGTCTATTCTAGGTGATAATCAATATGGGAAAAAAAATTTAAAGTTTAGAAAAATAAACAAATTTTTTTTACAAAGATTAGATAAAATCAAAGGTCAAGCGTTACATGCTCAAACTCTTGAATTTAGTCACCCTATAAAAAAAAAATGGCTAAGTTTTAAATCAAACTTACCGGAAGACTTTAAAAGAATGTTAGATTTTCTTAATTATAACAACAGTTGAAAAACTTGATATAATGTATAAATTTAATTATGGATTACAAAAATCAAATTAATAATTTACCGACTCCTGCCGTTGGCGGTCTTTCGATTTATTTAGCTCAGATTAAAAAGTTTCCAATGCTCGATGCAGAAGAGGAGTATATGTTGGCAAAAAATTGGAGAGAGAATGGAAATCTTCAATCAGCACATAAACTAGTTACAAGTCATTTACGTTTAGTCGCCAAAATAGCAATGGGTTATCGTGGTTATGGTTTACCAGTGAACGAACTTATTTCTGAGGGAAATATTGGTTTAATGCAAGCTGTCAAAAAATTCGATCCCGATAAAGGATTTAGGTTAGCAACATATGCGATGTGGTGGATCAAAGCAGCTATTCAAGAGTATGTTTTAAGATCATGGAGTCTTGTAAAAATGGGGACAACTACAGCTCAAAAAAAACTTTTTTTTAATTTAAAAAAACTTAAAAATCAAATAGCCCCAGAGCAAGATGGAGATTTGAGAAAAGAGCATGTTGAGGAAATTTCTAAAAGATTAGATGTTGACTCAAATGAGGTTATAAATATGAACAGAAGAATGATGGGGCAGGAAAAATCATTGAATGACCCAATTAAAAATGGTGAAAATGATGAGTGGCAAGATTGGCTAGTCGATGATAATTTAGACCAGGAATTAATTTTATCTCAACAACAAGAATATAATGATAAAAAAGAATTGTTAAAAAAGGCAATGACTATATTAAACAATAGAGAAAAAGATATAATTACAGCTAGAAGGTTAATTGAAAATCCTACAACTCTTGAAGATTTAAGTAAAAAATTTAAAATAAGCAGAGAGCGAATAAGACAAATAGAGACAAAGGCATTTGAGAAATTACAAAAATCTATGATAAATGCAAGTAAGTCTAAAAACTTATTGCCTTCAAATTAAACCTTGAAAGGGTCTTCAATAAGAATTGTATCTTCTCTTTCCGGGCTTGTAGAGATACTTGAGATTTTTGCTCCTATAAAATCTTCAAGACCATAAATATATTTTTTCGCATTTTCTGGCAAATCGTTAATATTTCTTATACCTTTTGTTACAGATTTCCAACCTTGAAATGATTTGTAGATAGGTTTTATCTTAAACTGATCTTCAGAGGCGGCGGGAAAATAATCTAATTTTTTACCATTCAAATCATATTCAATACACA
>MDTA01093144.1_pt1 | contig 10411 bp, 9 predicted proteins | sample 811151 | NCBI WGS metagenome assembly MDTA01 (sample SAMN05326648, study PRJNA326480) | marine metagenome | isolation source: seawater | place: Indian Ocean: South | collected 2010 | reverse complement strand
TCAGAAACTCTTGAGTGCCGTAGCTGGTGGGTCGCTGCATGGGTGTGTTGGAACTGAAATTCCATACCCCTTGTAGATCGGGCTGACCCCATTCCGTTCTGGGAACCTCGTAATCCGTTTGCGCCTGCGCGCCGTCCAGCAGCGCGACACAGCATGCCGTTGCCAGGGCCGTGGATAAGAATCGCTCGTTAATATTCATGCTTAGTATTCCGGAACAGTCATGGAGAAACTCTAAAGTAGAGCTTTGCCTCAGAATAATCAATAGGACTGGCCGGCGCCCACCGCACGACGGTGTGACTTGATCGCATATGGAAGAACTCCGCGAGGTTTACTTCTGCCGCGTATAACGGGTCAGCAAGCTGGAAGTATCCCAGCGACCACCGCCAGCCGTCTGAACCTCTTGGTAGAAGCTATCTACCAGGGCAGTGACGGGTAATTCTGCCCCGTTCTTAGCAGCCTCAGCCAGGGCTATCCCCAGATCTTTTCGCATCCAGTCGACAGCGAAACCAAATTCATACTGATCCTGCAGCATCGTCTGATATCGATTCTCCATCTGCCAGGAGCCCGCCGCGCCCTTGGAGATTGTCTCTATCAATGCTTCTCCCTCGAGGCCTGCTTTCATGGCGAAACTCAAACCTTCAGCCAACCCCTGCACCACGCCGGCGATACAGATCTGATTGACCATCTTTGCTAATTGTCCATGGCCCGCCGGTCCAAGCAGCTTACTAAATCTCGAGTAGCAGTCGATGACTGGCTTGGCCAGATCATAAGCAGACTGGTCACCGCCAGTCATCACGGTGAGCGCACCATTTTCGGCACCCGCCTGCCCACCGGAAACCGGCGCATCCAGAAATTGCTTACCTTGCTGTTGAGCTACCCCAGCCAATTCCCGCGCCAGCTCGGCTGAAGCCGTTGTGTGATCAACCAGAATCGCTCCGGGCTTCATGGCAGCGAGCGCACCGTTCTGACCCAGCACCACGGCACGAACGTCATCATCATTCCCCACACAGACCAGCACTACATCAGCATTCCTTGCAGCCTCCGCAGGCGTGGGCGCGACATCACCTCCGTACTCAGCGCACCATTGCTCAGCACGGGCAGCATTCCGGTTAAAAACACAGATCTCTAGGCCAGCACGGAGCACATGTCCCGCCATGGGGTATCCCATCACTCCCAGTCCGATAAATGCAACTTTCATGTCTACTCCTTGTATTTTTATAGCAAAAGTTTTTACGAGAAAATGCCTGATGTGAAAAATAACTACGTCCCAGTCAGCTAGGACACACAGCACTGCTTCAGAAACATAATGACTTCTTCCATACTTTGGAACCTAATATCCGAGTTTTTATCCAAACATCCAGCGGCAATAGCATTAAGCAGGGTTAGCACTCTGTGTTCAACCACAGCAGCAGCGAACTCAACCGCATACTTTTTGTGACAAACAAAACCGGATAAATGCAGTTTCTTGCAGGATTTGATGAGAGATTTGTCCATTAGCGCGACGGCGCTGAGAGAAGCTAAGCACGTTCGCGGATCGATTTTCTCGGGCAAGGGGATATCCGTTTCCTCAAGAATAACTCAGCTGCATCTCTTTAAGGGAACTGGAGATTTCAGCATATTTTCTGTTGTATTGATGAAGGATACGGCGGCATAGAGCCAGCAAACAACAGCCGCCCTGATCACCATGCACAATTCATCTCCCCCAGGTAGCACCCGTGGCGCAGGGAGCTCCAACATCACATTCACTGAGCGTGGGGTCAGTTTCAGGTATACTGAAAGCCCGGTCCAAGAAACGACCCGACACATTTTTCATCCATGAGGAACAGCCAGATTAACAAGACACGAGTCACCGAGTTCCCCGTGCGCTACGCAGAGACTGATGCCATGGGCGTGGTTCATCATGCCAACTATCTGGTCTACTTCGAAGAAGGGCGTAGTCAATATATGCGCGATCTGGGCAGCGATTATGCTCTGATTGAAGCCAGCGGCTATCGACTCCCCGTCACTGAGGCCCAGTTGCGCTACGTCGGCAGCAGCCGCTATGGCGAACGAGTCCGCATCCGCACCCGTCTTGGCGAAAACAGAAGCCGCAAACTTACGTTCCATTATGAGGTCATCGCTCCAGAATCCGGCGATATTCTGGTGACAGGATACACCCGACATATTTGGACTGATGTCGATGGCAAAGTAACCCGTGTACCGGAAAGCTGGCGCAAACTCGTCGATTGTAAACAGGACTACATCCTGTGATTAATAACGCCTGCTGCCGGATATTAAAATATGGCCTGATCGGCGCCTTAGCGTTGGTTGGCGAAACTGGGCTGACTCAGAATTTTGCGCCAGTAGCTGAGAATGTCTCTTTTGATCAAGTGCAAGCACTTCCCTATCGGGAACCCGACGCAACGATTTTCTATGGCGACAATGGACTGCAGTACGGACTCCTGTGGGTGCCTGACAAGAACGCAAACGCGCCTCTGGTGATACTCATACACGGAGGTTGCTGGCTGAACAGTTTTGACGTCAATCACTCACGTCCGCTCGCGACCGCCCTGAACCACGCAGGGTTCGCAGTCTGGTCACTTGAATATCGCCGCACCGGAGATCCCGGAGGTGGATGGCCCGGCACCCTTGACGACATCCAGCTCGCGCTGTCGCAGCTTGAACTCCTTTCCTCATACCCCGTTGATCTGTCGCGGATCGCCGTTGCAGGCCACTCCGCGGGCGGTCACCTGGCGCTGATGGCCGGTGCAGACCTGACCCCGGTGAAGGCAGTCATCGGGCTGGCAGCAATCGTGGACATTGAGACTTACAGCAGAGGCAGCAATAGCTGTCAGACTGCGGGGCCTGCTTTTATAGGAGTCTCCTGGGACGAAGAGCCAGGGCTTTACGCCTTGGCGAATCCGGTGAAGCAGGCGCTGAACCCGGCCAGTATGCTGCTGCATGGCGACAATGACGAGATCGTGCCGCTAGACCATTTCCCGCAAGACCTTCTGCCTCTTTCAATTGTCGCAGGCGCCGGCCATTTTGACTGGATACATCCCGGCACACCGGCTTACCACCTACTTCTAGGCACGCTCAAATCTCGGCTTGCCCAATGACTGAAGACGACATAATCAAATTCGATATCGCGGACCCTCTCGCGAAACATCGCCGGCATTTTGAATTGCCGGCTGATACGATCTATCTGAATGGAAATTCTCTGGGGCCACTGAGCACGGCGTCAAAGCAGCGTGTCAAGGAAGTTGTCGAGTCACAATGGGGCAATGACCTGATCTCCAGCTGGAACAAACACCAATGGATTGATCTGCCAGTGACCGTGGGCGAGAAGGTTGCACCACTGATAGGCGCAGCACCGGGTCAGGTTCTGTGCTGCGATTCTGTTTCAGTAAATTTGTTCAAATTGCTGGCAGCCGCATTGACAGGCCGAAGGAGCGAGCGCGTCGTCATCTTGAGCCAGAGAGACAATTTCCCGTCGGATCTGTATATCGCTGATGGGCTGATAAACCTGTTGCGTGAAAACGGCATCAGCGCCGAGCTCCGACTGGTTGCTGCAGAGAATCTGGAAGAGAGCATCGCCCAATCACCGGATGTTTTACTTCTTACCCATGTCAATTTCCGAACTGGCAGAATGCATGACATGCAGCGGCTGACTGCGCTGGCACATGATCATGATTTGCAGGTAATCTGGGATCTATCCCACAGTGCGGGCGCAATGGCACTGGCGCTAGATGACTGTGAGGTAGATTTCGCGGTTGGCTGTGGCTATAAATTCCTTAACGGAGGACCGGGAGCCCCTGCGTTTCTGTATGTCGCCTCACGACTTCAGGCCAAGCTTCAGAATCCCTTGCAGGGGTGGATGGGTCATAGACAGCCCTTTGCATTCGAACCGGAGTATGCGCCTGACGTGGGCATAAACCAACTGCAAACCGGCACGCCCTGCATTCTGTCCATGTCCGCGCTGGATGCTGCTCTTTCATGCTTTGAGGGACTTACTGCCATCCAGCTCCGGGAAAAGTCGCTAGCCTTGAGTGCAATGTTTATTTCCCTTCTTGAAGGAGATCCAACCTGCGAGTCGCTCACTCTGGTCTCTCCGAGAGACCCTAAACAGCGAGGCGCTCAGCTGAGCTTTTCCCACAGCGACGCTTTTCCAATCAGCCAGGCGCTAATTGAAGCAGGAGTCATAGTAGATTTTCGTGCACCGAACCTGATCAGACTGGGGTTTTCGCCTTTGTTTTTGTCTTTTGATGAAGTGGCCAGAGGCGCTGCTATTCTCAAGCAAATACTTTCAGAGGGCAGATTCAGGCAGGAGCGCTTTTCTGTCAGAGCTAAGGTGACTTGATCGTCGACCGCGCAGAATCGTCTGTAATGCTTGATCGCAGTCCGGTCAATCGCCTTTGACTGAAGGGTTAAGCATCTGAATCGAATGGCTATTCCTCTAATTATGAGCTTCGAACTATACTTTTATGAGACGTGATGTGATCTCCTCTCCTGTCACTAAAATGGCCTGGATTATCTCACCGACCGTACAAAAGTAACGAGAAACGCAGGCAGATGACGACAAGCTCTCAGGTCAGCAGGTACAGATAAACTGAGCGACAATGAAAAACCAACTGGATTCCATCAAAGTTGCAGCATCCAAAACATTGACCAAGCTGGTTGTACGGGGTCTGGCCAGTGCGCGTTCAGAATTGGAAGCGCGAACCTCCCGGACCATCGGATTTAAGCCCCCTGCCATCGGTAAAGAGACTGCCAACATAGGCAAGCGCTTCATGGAAAATCTCCACAGCTACTTTGATGACATTTGCAATCCGGAAAGCGCCCTTACAGAGGCTGAGACCGATAAATTTGAAGAGCTGAACCAGATCGACAACGATCATCTCGAAGCAATGGTAGCCATGGAAGAGATGATCAAACAGCGTCGTTTATCTGAAATTGCCGGCATGCGCAATTTCACGGCAAGACTGGAGTCACTACTGCCTGGCATTTGTGTCAATGAGACCAACAATCCTATCGATCCTGAGCAAATCGGGGACTGTTTTAATGAAGCGATCAAGCCCCTTAGGCTTGAAGCCCGGCATCTGCTTATAATTTATCGGGCGTTCGATCTATCTGTCTTCGGGGAGTTGGAGGCTGTCGTAGCCAAAAGCAACACCATGCTGGCGAGTATGGGTGTAATGCCGGAGCTGGAAACAGCCGTGCAACGCTCGGCGAAACCTGCAGAAACGTCTTTCACTGATCGCCAAGAGTCATTACCTCAGCTGACTGAAGATCAACCACAAGCTGAAGACGAAATGGAACAGCAGAATTACGGGGGCGCCTCTACTTCTGCCGCACCTGACAGATTGACGTCAACTGAGCAGGCGACCACCGCAGACATTGCTCCGGAGCGCGCCCGAACTGACTGGTTAGCTCGCCTGCAGCATCTTCTCCACAGCGATAGTGGCCAGTCGCACACACTGGCCAAGCACGCCACAGCAGATATCACCATCGCACCAAACGAAGAATTGGCCACTGATACACCAAGGATTCAAGAGCAGCGCGCGCTGCTGCTGAAGCTCCTCGACAAGGTTCAGTCAAACTTGTATGACTCGCCCCAATCCGGTGTGGTAGCCGCCGCAATCAACACCGCTGGTGTTGGACAGGCGATTAACAAAACTCTCAAGCAAGCCCAAAACAGCGATGAGCTGGACCCGATTCCAGCGCGATCGGCGGATTTGATCAATCTGGTACTGCTTCTGTTTGATGCCGTTGAGAAAAACGAAGCTCTGCCAGCAGCTACGAAAGACTTGGTCGGTCGGATACGACTTGCAGTAATGAAAGTCGCTCTTTCTGATTCCGCTTTTTTTGACTGTCCAGACAGCCCTGCCAGAGTATTGATCAATGAACTCATACAGGTGGGTATCGGCTGGACCCAGCCGTCAACGCTGCACAGCAATTCTGTTTATCAATCTTCCAAGCGCATCCTGAAGATGTTGCTTAACGAGCCCGCGCCAGACGACGAATATATCGAAAGCCTGCTAGGCGAGCTCAGACAAGCCAAAAGCCTCGCTGCAGGCACCAACCCTGCTCTGGAAAGCCACATTCGTAGTCTAGACACCCTCGCGGAGCATGCTGAAGATTTGAATGTCTACATCCAGCATAAGATTCGCGAGTGCATTTGCAACCGGGACCTCGACCCGTTCGTCCAGCGTTTGCTGGCAACCTACATTCATGATTTTTTGTTCAAATTAGTCGTCAAAGAAGGACCGGGGGGGCAGTCATGGAAATCCGTAATTTCAACGCTTGATGTCATGCTGTGGACCATGCAACCGCAGAAGCAGTCTGGTGATTTTGAGAGATTCAAGCGAGTCAATCCAAGAATGCTTGAGAATCTGCGCAAATTCTTGAGCATCGGAGGCGCGTCAAAGACGAAGGTCTTCAAGATTATTCGACAGCTGAAGCAGATACAGGAGGTTACCTTCTATCAGGCTGAGGCAGGAATCGGGCCGTCGCACGCTCAGGCTCAAGAATCAATCACCAGCAAGGCGATACTTTCGACCCGCGGTCGCAAAGAAATGCCGCCGCTGAAGAGAGACGACCCAACTTTAGCGCAAATTGACAGACTTCCGCTAAATTCTTGGATTGAATTCAGAGGCACGTCAGGCGAGCGGCTCCGTTGTGCGTTGGCCTCGAAAATCGAGAGCATCGACAAACTTTTTTTTTCCAACGGCGAAGGCCTGAGAGTGCTGGAAATCAGTCGACACACGCTTGCCCATGAGATCAAAGCAGGGACAGTAAGAATAATCAGCGAAGGCCTCATCATGGAACGAGCGATGGAGTCGGTCGCAGCGACCCTCTCACGGCCCGCCTGAAAAAGGCGCGGAGGCAGCGAACAGCCAACTCTCGGACAGTGGAGCAATGGTTAGCTTCTGACCGGAAGCGACGGATCAAGACTTGCTAAGTTTCTGAACCTGCTGATACAGGTAGTACGTCAGCTGAGAACGCCCCCCCTGCCCGGACAGTGTTTCCCACCAGATCGGGGCCCCTATCTCAACTTTTACAGACTCTCCGAACTTGCGCAGCGCCTCATGGATCAGTAGCGCCATTCGGAGTGGTTCGGCAAAGTGCGAAGCAATATGGAATTTTCGGCTGTTGGCCCCATGAAAAAACACGGGAACGACATTTGCCTCGGCTTCCCGGATTACTTTGGCCGCGAATGTTGTCCACGGCGCATCGATCACCGGGCCGAAACCAAACCTCCCAGCGGTGGATACCATGCCGGAAGGAAAGATTAATACCGGAATATCTCGCGAGAGGTATTCCAGCGCAAGCTGCTTAGATCTGATGTTTGTCGTGACGGCTTTCTTGCTTGGCTCAAAATCAATGGGCAAAAAATATGGTGCAAGGTCTTTATCCTGACACAAAAGGGAATTGATCATGATACGGATCTCCCCCCGAACCTTCAGGGCGAGGTCGCATAGCACAATGCCATCAACCACGCCGAACGGATGATTAGCCACGAACATGAGCGGTCCAGTCTTGGGAATGGATTCAAGTTTTGAAGAATCGAACTGGACGTCGATCTGTGTCTCTTCAAGCGCAGCGGCGAAGAACGATTGCACAGACAACCCCCGATTCTTTGTCCGATAGTAGATCCGCTCCATCCGATTACGGCCCAACAGCACCTCCAGCGAAGACACTAGGTGCCTGGAAAGCCACGGGTCCTCCGGATTGGAGTAGGATAATCTGGGTGGTTCCCGCAGATAGGACGTAAACTGAGGATCAATCTCAAGGATGTTCATACTAAAAACAGATTAGCTGCAAGTCGTTACTATTTCGTGACAGCGGCTGATAAAGATCACAGCGCTTCCAGAACCCGAGCAAAATTCTCTGCTACGGGATATCTACCTGAAGTCCAGCCAAGGCGAACAATCACTGCCTGCTGCGAAGGAAACACCATGACCAGTTGCTGGCGGTTCCCGTTCGCGTAATACACGTCTTCGGGAAGTTCCGGAAATCGCAGGCTCTCGTTACCACGATTGAGCCACCACTGATAACCATAGGCTTTGTCATTCTCTGACTGATTGGGCGACGTTGCCCGGGCGACCCAATCCTTAGTCACGAGTCGATGACCATTGATCACTCCACCGTTCAACATCAACTGACCCATGCGGGCCCAGTCCCGCGCCGAAGCATAAAAATAAGAGCTGCCCATGAAAACTCCGCTCGCGTCTGTCTCGAACGCAGCATGCTGGAAACCCATGGGTTTGAATATCTGCTGGCGGTAGTCGTCGTACGCGGCTTGTGGGCCACCGAGGGTGTCCGTATACAGTCTCGAGAGCAGGTTTGCGGTGCCCGAACTATAGTTGAATCTAGCGCCGGGGTTCGCCGCCAGAGGTCGTGCCAGCACATAATCCGATGAAGATGGGCTGGTAAATAGCATAGCCGTCGCATCGTCACCCGGGTTGTAGTCTTCAGAAAAGTCCAGGCCATCGGTCATCGTCAATAAATCTGTGCTCGTAATCGCACTGCGTGAGTCAGCAGACCACTGAGGGAAACCGGGGACCTCGTACAAACTCAAAAACCCCCGCATCTCCAGATTACCCAACATGATGGCATTGAGACTCTTAGCCATCGACCAGCCCAGCAATCTCGACTCACTGGTCATGCTCTGACCATAGGCCTCTGCCTTGATCATCCCTTCATGCACTAATAGGAGTGCCCGCGTATTCAATCGACGGGAATTATCCTGCTCCAACAAAGTCTCAAGCAGTGTCTGCAATTCCAGATCAATACTGCTAACCCCGCTCCCGGCAGGCCAGGGTGCGGCTGAGGCCTCGTCTTGTTGAACGGTCAATCGAGACCTTTGCGGGTAATTGGCATAATCCACCGCGCAGCCCAGGCCCGGGATGAAGCTCGCGGTTTTTTCTTTCATGCCGAAAAGACTGCTTGTCACCGCTCTCTTTGTCTCGTCGTAGCGTATTGTAATTTGTGAAAGAATCGGGGAATACTGAACCAAATCCTCGAAGGCTTGATCACGTTCGCTGCCAATGACATATTCCGCGCTGCACAGCAGTTTGGCACCTATGCCTGAGGCAACGCCCGGACCGTAAACAATGAAGGCAGGCGTGATGCCGATGCTGTTCAGACCTACCAGCCCTAGAACGATTAACAACAGCAATCCTACGACAAGTCTTTTGATCATGGTCACATCACGCGAGTGAGTCTGAGAATATCGATCCAGCCATCAGGCCTTCTTCGGCAAAGCAATCAACTACAGCTTCAATTTAATCTCACGAACCCTCACCGTTCAAGCAGGCAGAATCCGATTCATTTCTCGGCTGCAGGACTTTCTGATTGAGCCATTTGGCCTCCTGATAAAAACAGCATCAGACCAACACAGCCCGCTGCTGAGGCAACAAGATACGGAGTCACGTAGCGGTCTTCGCTTGCAACATAAACAAAGCCAAGTAGGGCCGGCCCGATGGCTGTCCCCATCGAGGACATGAGATTGCTCACTGAGAAAATTCTCGCATACTCTCGTGCGCCGAATGCCTCGGCTAGAATCAGAGGCTGAAGCATGAGCAAGTTGCCGACGGAGGCTCCGAACAGAAACAGCCCCGCGCACAGAGTCACGACACTGAACCCACCGGCCAGCATGGAAAGCGAACTGGCCTGCAACAGCATCATACAAACGGCAAACACCTTAATTGAACCCCGCTCTACAACCCAGCCGCCGATCAGACGACCCACAATGCTAGCCACAGGCAGTATGGCGACCACCAGCGCTGTCTCAGCATCATCGAGCTGCTCTCGCGCAAGACCATACTGGTGCGCTATTCCTCCGACTTGTGCCAACATAAGAAACATATAGGCCAGACTGGTTCCCCAAAAAAAGCGTTGCCTGCGGGCCTGTTGAAAAGTAAAACCCTGCCCGGACGTTCTGGCGCTTTCAGCAGCAAGTTCCTGTTCGGAACTGTCCTCACTCTGCACGGGCGGATCCCCGTCAGGCAACAAACCCATTGATTCCGGATCAGGGCGCAACCAAATCAGCGCAACCGGAATAACACCCAGGACAAATAGCAAGGCCAGCAACGGCATGGCCAGCCTGAAACCTAATGTGTCGATCATGAAGGCACTCAACGGAGTTAACACCACCCCACCCAGCGACAAACCAGTCGAGGCCACTGACAGCGCCATCGCGCGCCGGCGCTGAAACCATCGAGTCACAAGGGTTGTCGCAGGGATCAGCGCCGATGCCGCAAAGCCTGCGCCAAAAACTACATAGACGGCAAACAGCTGAACTAGGCTGGCGACGAAAGGAAGTGCGCACATAGACAGGGATGCCATCAAAGCGCCTAGCGTAATACTAACCCGGGGGTCATAATCTTGAACCAGCTTGGCCACATATAGACCGGTAAAACCGCCGCTC
>MDTA01060941.1_pt1 | contig 10412 bp, 11 predicted proteins | sample 811151 | NCBI WGS metagenome assembly MDTA01 (sample SAMN05326648, study PRJNA326480) | marine metagenome | isolation source: seawater | place: Indian Ocean: South | collected 2010 | reverse complement strand
TACATAATGCTATATCAAAAATAAAGGAGCTTGAAAAAATTTACAAAATAAATTATTGTAAGAAAAACCTTTCATTAAAAAATATTTCTCAAATAATTGACGAAACAATTAATTTTGGAATCATTCCTTTTGCAATTTTAGCTCGTCACGGTTTTATTGCGAAAACTCTTTTAGAATCTATTAATTATGATGATTCATTTAATGAAAAATCGATTAATACTTTTTATAATTCAATTGAAACAGTTGCTTCAGTTTTTCATAAAGATTCATTAAAGTTATCTATGGGCAAAATGAAAAAAGAAGAATTTATGATTAAATATGGACACCTTAGACCTGGAACATATGATATCACATCTTTGAGATATGATCAAATGGATTATAATTTATTCATCTCAGAAAATAATACCAAAGGTCCATTGAAGGATAACAACAAAAATAACCTAATCAGTAGTTGTTATGAAAAAATAAACACGACCCTAAAAGAACATTTTTTTCACAATATAACACCTGAAATTTTCATTGATTACATAAAGGAATCAATTAAAGGGAGAGAGTATGCGAAGTTTATATTTACAAAGCAAATAAGTCTCTTACTAGAAATTATTGCTGTTTTTGCAGAAAAAAACGGATTCTCAAGAGAGGATATCTCTAATATTGATATTGACGAAATAATTTCTTTAGAAGAGAAGAAAAACATATTTGATTTACTTTCCAATAAAATTGATAAAAGAAATAAAAAAAATAAGATTTCTAATTCAATTAGATTGCCTCAAGTATTATTTGAAGAATCTGGAATTGAAATTATCCCTTTTCAAATCTCTCAACCAAATTTTATAACAAAAAAAATAGTTGAAGCAGAAATTTTCCATTTAAAGACTATCTCTGAAATTAAAAGTTTAGATGATAAAATTATTATTATTGAAAATGCAGATCCAGGGTTTGATTTTATTTTTAATTTTTCTATTAAAGGATTAATAACAAAATTTGGAGGCAGCAATTCTCATATGGCTATTAGATGTGCAGAATTTGATATTCCTGCTGCTATTGGATGCGGAGATCAAATTTTTGAAAATCTGATTAAATCAGCATCAAGGGTAAAGATAAATTGTTTAACAAATCAAGTTTTTAAAATTTATTAATTAATGGTTATTTGGATCATTGGATTATCTGGTTCGGGAAAAACTACAATTACAGATAAAGTTTACAATGAAGTTTCGTCGAAGGTTAAAAATATTGTAAAAATTGACGGAGATGTTATAAGAGAAATGTTTTCTTATGATCTAGGTCATTCAATTGAAGATAGAAAAAAAAATGCTCACCGAATTTCTAAATTATGCCAGTTTTTGGAGAATCAAAACATGATTGTTATTTGCTCTATTTTATCTGCTTTTGAATATGATAGGCAATGGAATCGAGAGAACATCAAAAACTATTATGAAATTTATATTAGGACCTCCAAGGATGTTTTAATAAAAAGAGACAGCAAAAATATCTATGGAAGGTTTTTAAAAGGAAAAATTAATAATGTTGTTGGGTTTGACATACCCTTTGAAGAACCTATTGAACCTAATTTGCTAATAGAAAATAATAATAATATTGAAGAGTTTTTAAAGTATTCAAATGTGATAACCAAATTTATATTGGAAAACGATGTATGAATTCACGAAAAGAGACTTATTAAATAAACCTGAGTCCTACTATTATTCAAAGTTTAATCATATTCAATTTTTAAACGATTATTTCAATGATAGATCTAAAAAAATACAATCTCTCAAGGAGCCTGAAATAGTAGGAAAAGAATCAGATTTATTAAAAAAATGGATTAATTTGAATTTTGATGAAAAAAATTATCCTGAAGTAGAATGTTTTAGTTCTACTAAATTCTTTAAAAAAATTGTATTAAATAACGACTTGGACCAATATAAAATAACATTTCATAAGATAATTCAAAAGTTTGAGGTGACTAAAAAAATCTATTCAGATTACTCAATTCAAAACACAAAGGGGATAGGTAATTTCAAAATATTAAAACTTTATATTTTATTTGGAATATGTTTAATATTATTTTTTAATCAAACAAAAAAACTTACATATTTAAATTCTCTTTTAAAGGTATCAGATATTATCTGTTCTCAAAAAATTAAAGATCTTTCAAACATGAATTTTGGATTTAAATTTCTAATTAAAAGTGAACTTTTGATTATTAAAAAACTTTTGAAAGAGAATAGGATATCATTATGAAAATTAAAAACTATGGAATTGTAATGTCAGACACTTCAAGAAGTAGGGCTTATATTCAAATGTTAATCAGTAATAATTTAATACCTTCAAATATAATAATACTTAAGCCTATTGAATCTGAAAGAGCTGTTTTGGGTAAGTATTCAAGTTCATTAAATAAAGAAGAGGAAAAAGAGTTTGAAGGATATAAGTTTAATCCAAATTTTTCCATTTTTGACTCACTAAACGAGAAAGGAATTACCTATAAATTGATAGATGCGAGAAGTATAAATGAAGAACGTGTAATTTATCAAATTCAAAAGGCTAATGAGAAATATTTTATTTATTCAGGTTTTGGTGGGATATTATTAAAAAGCCCTGTTTTAACTTGTGGCAAATTTTTCATCCATGTACATGGAGGGTTTTTACCATTCTACAGAGGCAGTACATGTAACTACTACAGTCTTATAAAAGAGAATATAATTGGTGCGGCCTCAATAATCATGAATAAAGAAATAGACAAAGGCCCAATTTTAATATCTAAAAAGTTCTCTCCACCTAAAAATAAACTTGATATTGATCATTATTATGACCCATTAGTTAGAAGTTTAGTTTTAATTCAAACAATTAACTCATTACTCAAGGGACAGGTTAAAATTAAAAATAATGAAGAATCAATGGGAGACATGTTTTATGTTATTCACCCTGTTTTAAAACATATTTCAATTTTGAAATAATGAGGAACACCTATAGATACAAAAATAATTTCCAATATTGGACTGATAGGTGGGAAAATCTCGATGTAGATAAAATAATGAATAATACATATGTATACCCTCTAAAATATTCAGAAAAACTTATTAAAAATGATAAATCTGGTGTGATTTTAGAGGCAGGATGCGGGAATGGAAGATTGATAAGATTTTACCATGAAAAAGGATTTAAAATAATTGGAATAGATTTCATTGGGTCATCAATTAAAAAATTGAAAAACAAAGACGATTCGTTGAATGTTTTAGAAATGAGTGTTCATAAAATGGATTTTCCAAGTAATCATTTTAAATATATTACTGCATTTGGGTTATTTCACAATCTCGAAAAAAATTTAATTGATGCCTTAATCGAAACTCATCGTGTGCTATCTGTTGGCGGAATGTTGTGTGCTTCATTTAGGGCAGATAACTTACAAAATAAGATTATAGATTTTTTATATGAAAAAAGGTTTAAAGGAGATAGAAAAAAAAAATTTTTTCACAAATCAAACTTTAGAAAAAAAGATTTATACGAATTATTTAAAAAATCAAATTTTGAAATAGTTGAAATTAATAATTCTGAAAACATGTCATTTTTATATAAGTTTAGATTTTTTAGAACTAAGAAGCAGAATATATTTAATGAAAACATTGGCAGAAGAATTGGATATAGATTAAATTGGCTTGGAAGAATAATTCATTCATTCTTATTATTTATTTCTTCTGATCAGTTTTGTAACGTCTATGTTGTCTTTGCAAAAAAATAATGAAAATAGTAGTCACACAAAGAATTGATTTACATAAATCAAGGAATGAATATAGAGATTCTTTAGATCAGAAATTAATTAAATTATTAGTACAATTAAATCATACACCAGTACCAGTTCCAAATTCATTAGTCACATCAAAAGAGGATGAAAAATTAATAGACTGGATTAATAATGTTAAACCTACTGGATTGTTAATATCAGGAGGAAATGATATTGGTCAATATTTGAATAGGGATAAAACTGAAGAAACACTTTATCTTTGGTTTTTAAAAAATAATTTTCCGATACTTGGAATTTGCAGAGGAATGCAATTGATAGGCACTTTAAATGGTTCAAAACTTAAAAGGGTAACGAATCATTTAAAAATTAAACACAAAATTATCAACAACTCTAATGGAGATATAATAATTAAAAATAGTTTTCACCTCTTTAGTTTAAATAAATGTCCAAAAGATTTTGAAATAACATTTTTTTCTACTGATAATGAAATTGAAGGAATCAAACACATTGAAAAAAACATCAATGGAATAATGTGGCATCCAGAAAGAGGTGAGGAGTTCATGGAAGATGATATTAATTTAATAAAAAATATTTTTGGATAAATTATTTCAAATTGCTAAAAGTGTTTGTTTAAATGCCAATAATCACATATTACAATTTCTCTTAAAAAACAAACCAAGAATAAATGAATTAAAGGAAAAAGTCCATCCTAAATATAATTTCGATCTTGAGATTCATTCTTTCATTTATGACAAATTATCTCCAACTAATATTCAAATTATTTCAGAGGAAAGTTATAATTATGAAAATTTAGATAGTACTTTTTGGTTAGTAGATCCAGTAGATGGATCAAGAGATTTAGTAAAAAATAAAAACTCAACTATAAATATTTCCCTTATTCAAGATGGATATCCAGTATTTGGGGTAATTAACGATATTTTTAGTAGGAAACAGTTCTCAGGAATATCTAATACCTCTAATTATTTTTGTCTAAAATCAGGAGAAATCATTTCTAATTCGAAAACGTGTTTAATCACATCAAAGTTGCATAAAAATAAAGATGACCGTAAATTTATTTTGAAAAATAAATTTAAAAAAACTAAAAGTATAAGCTCTTCAAGAAAGTTCATTGAAATAGCAAACGCTAGCAGTGATTTGTACTCAAGATTTGAGGGTTCTTCTGCATGGGATACATCTGCAGGACAAGCAATAATTGAGGCCCATGGAGGATTAGTATTAAGTTTAGATACTAAAAAAAGACTTAAATATGAAAGTAAATCAAGATTAAGAAACCCTCCATTTATTGCACTTAGAAAAAATTTAAGACTAAATAGTTTTAATGAAAAAACGTTGAAAATCACGTTAAATGAAATCAATAATTTTAGCAGCAGGAAAAGGAACTAGATTAGGTGAATTAACCTTTAATAAACCAAAATGTCTAGTAAAATTGGAAGGAACACCAATTTTAGAATATCAATTAAAAATTTTTGAAATGTGTGGAATAAACGATATTACTTTAGTAGCTGGGTACAAAAAAAATAAATTGGATTATTTATCTAAAGAGATAATCTTAAATTCAAAATTTAATTCTACTAATATGCTTTACTCTTTATATTGTGCATTAGATAAAATTAAAGGCGATGTTTTGATTAGTTATGGAGATTCTGTATTCGACAAAAGTATTATAAATAAGATGATTTTAAGTAAAAACGATATTTCCATAGCCAGTGATCTAAGATGGAAGGAATACTGGAAATCTAGATATTTAGACCCATTATCTGACCTTGAAACTTTTAAGGTAAACAACAACGGTTTTATAGAATTACTTGGCGAAAAAGCTTTCAGTTATGATCAAATTGAAGGTCAGTACATTGGCTTGATTAGACTAAATTCTAATGGTTCAAAAACTTTTAGCAAAGAATTAAAGTATTTTTTTTCTAAAAAAATTGTAAACAAAAAACCATTTAAAGATGCTTATTTGACCGATTTTCTTCAAGCATTAATAATTAAAGACATAAAATTAAAAGCTGTAGGGGTATCAGGTAATTATATTGAAATTGATACTGTTGAAGATCTGGAATCTACTATTACTAAACAAAGAGTATTAACTTTTTAAAATGAAAAAGTACTGTTACTTTCTTCCCCAATTTTACCCAACACCTGAAAACAACATGCATTGGGGCAAAGGCTTTACAGAGTGGACAAATGTGAATAATGCAAAGCCCTTGTTTAAGAATCATAAACAAAAATTCCAACCAGGAGAATTAGGGCAGTATGATTTATCAAATACTCAAACATTAGAAAAAGTAATTAATTATTCAACAGAAATAAATTTAGATGGATTGATTTACTGGCATTATTGGTTTGGAAATAATTTTACTACTCTTAAAAAGATTCAAGAAGAACATCTTAGGAATAAAAAAATAAAACAAAATTTTTGTTTTGCTTGGTCAAATCATGATTGGACAAAATCTTGGCAAGGCGATGATAAAACAATTATCTTTAAACAGGAATACTCTAAGGAATCTGCAATAAGTCATTTCAATTATATAAAACAATTCTTTCAAGATGAAAGATATATTAGGATTAATGGAAATGTTCTTTTCCAAGTAAATAATGTAACTAATATTGATGTTTTAAATCATATGAAAATCCTAGATGAATTGACAAAAAAAGAACTAAAAATAAGGATACATTTTATCGTGCCTCAACATAACTTGAAATTTTCTCTTGACAATTTTATATGTTCATTTTCGTCTTATCCACCTGGAGAAATATATTCCCCATTACTTTTATATAAATTCCAAAGAGTTCTTAAAATTCTTAAAATTCAAAAAAAACCTATAATAATAGATAAAAAATCTTATGTAAGAAGTTTTAAAAGATTTATAATTAAAAATCCAGAAACAGTACCTTGTTTATTATCAGGATGGGACAATACACCAAGATATGGTTATAATGGTGTAGTGATCGACTCAACTATTCCAGAATTATTAGAAGAACAAATATCCATAATAAATAAATACTCAAAAAAACATAATTTTATATTAATAAAAGCATATAATGAATGGTCTGAAGGTAATATTCTAGAACCATATTTTATCAATCAATTGTTTTATGAGCCTGGTAAAGAATTAGAAAAATTAATAGGATGAAAAAAGCATTAATTACAGGGGTAACTGGCCAAGATGGGGCTTATTTGGCAGAATTCCTTTTGTCAAAAAACTATAAGGTCCATGGTTTAAAAAGAAGAAGCTCTCTCTTTAATACTGATAGAATTGACCATTTGTACCAAGATCCACATATTGAAAATAAAAATTTTATTCTTCATTTTGGAGATATGACTGACAGCACCAATTTAACTAGATTAATTGGCGAGATTAAACCGGATGAAATTTATAATCTAGCGGCTATGAGTCATGTCGCCGTTTCTTTTGATACCCCGGAATATACAGGTAATGTTGATGGATTAGGGACCCTAAGAATTTTAGAAGCTGTTCGTATTTTAGGTTTAGAAAAAAAAACAAGAATATATCAAGCCTCTACATCAGAACTCTTTGGAAAAGTCCATGAGGTACCACAAACAGAAACAACACCTTTTTACCCACGCTCTCCATATGCTGTAGCTAAAATATATGCTTATTGGATTACAGTTAACTATAGAGAAGCATACAAAATGTATGCTTGTAATGGAATATTGTTTAACCATGAATCACCCGTTAGAGGAGAAACTTTTGTAACTAGAAAAATAACTCGAGCAGTTTCTAAAATAGCATTAGGTCAACAGGATAAATTTTATATTGGTAATTTGGATGCAAAACGAGATTGGGGCCACGCAAAAGACTACGTTAGAATGATGTGGATGATTCTACAAGCAAAACGCCCTGAAGATTGGGTGATCGCTACAGGGACCTCAACATCTGTTAGAGATTTTATTAAAATGAGTTTTAATCATATTGGTGTTAAAATTAAGTTTAAGGGAAAAGGAATTGATGAAAAAGGATATGTTGAAGAATGTGTAAATCCCAAATTTAATTTAAAAATTGGAAAAGAAGTTGTTCAAGTAAACTCAAAATATTTTAGGCCTACAGAGGTAGATTTATTGATTGGTGATGCATCTAAAGCAAAGGAAAAATTAGGATGGGTTCCCGAATACACTCTTAAAGAACTAGTAAATGAAATGATGACTTCTGATATTAAAATGATAGAAAAAGAGCAATACCTCAAATTAAAGGGATTTCAAACCAAAAAATATTTTGAGTGATATCCAAAAATTCTAGAATTTATATCGCAGGACACAATGGTATGGTTGGTTCTGCTTGTTGGAGGCTATTAGATAGTGAGGGATATTCAAATTTAATTGGGAGGTCATCAACTGAACTAGATTTAAAAAATCAATCAAAAGTGGAGAGATTTTTTAAGGAAGAAAAACCTGAAGTAGTTATTAATGCCGCTGCGAGAGTAGGAGGTATATGGGCTAACAATGAATACCAATATGAGTTTTTGATTGATAATTTATTAATCCAAAATAATTTAATTAAAACATCACATGAAAATGAAGTAAGAAAATTCATTTTCTTGGGGAGCTCTTGTATTTACCCCAAAATGGCTCCTCAGCCCCTGAAAGAGGAATATTTACTTACTGGTCCTTTAGAAAATTCAAATCAATGGTATGCTATTGCTAAGATTTCAGGAATTAAACTGATCGAATCAATCAGAAATCAATTCAATAAAGACTATGTGTCCTTAATGCCAACAAATTTGTACGGTCCTGGAGATAATTATGATTTAAAAACTTCTCATGTTTTACCTGCTTTGATTCGAAAGTTTAACGACGCTAAAGAAAAAAATCTAGATAAGGTTATTGTATGGGGGACTGGAAAACCACTAAGAGAGTTTCTTCATGTTGATGATCTAGCAAGTGCAGTATTATTTTCAATGAAAAATAAGCTGACCGAACCTTTATACAATATAGGTACTGGCGACGAATTATCAATAGAAAAATTGAGTCAAAAAATTAAGCAAATGACTTCATTTAAAGGAAGAATTGTATTCGATATTTCTAAACCTGATGGAACCCCTCGAAAACTTCTAGATACCTCTAAAATGGAAAAAATGGGCTGGACTAGAAAAATAAAATTGGATGAAGGAATAAAAAAAACAATTAACAATTATATAGGATGTTAAAAGTAGGATTGATAGGATGTGGGAGGATTTCAATAAAACACTCAACAATACTTGGGGGGAATTTAGTAAAGGGAATAGGGCTTGTAGCTGTTTGTGATATTGTTATTCAAAAGGCCAATAAAGTTGCTAAAAAATACAATGTAAGAGCTTATCAATCAATGAATGAAATGGTTCAAAAAGAAGAAATTGATTTAATACTTATTTTGACTGAGAGTGGAAACCACTCAAAAAATGTTATTGAATTATCCAAATATGGTAAAGATATAATAGTCGAAAAACCCATGGCATTGAATGATAAGGACGCCGAGTCAATGTTAAAAGCGTGTAGATTAAATGGGGTAAAGTTATTTGTGATAAAACAAAACAGATTCAATAATGCAGTAGCTTATTTAAAAGAAGCGATTGATAATAAAAGATTAGGAAAATTATTTTTAGGGACCGTACGGGTAAGGTGGAGTAGAGATCAAAATTATTATGATCAAGATAGCTGGAGAGGAACATATGATATGGACGGAGGTGTTATAAGTAATCAAGCTAGTCACCATTTAGACTTACTTCAATGGCTTGTTGGTCCAATAGATACAGTTTTTGCAAAAAGTAAAACAGCACTTGCAAAAATTGAAGCAGAGGACACAGCCGTGGTGATTTTGAAATTTAAAAATGGTGCTTTAGGACTAATTGAGGCGACCACTGCTGTCAGACCGATAGATCTAGAGGGGTCAGTTTCTATACTTGGATCAAAAGGGTCTGTTGAGATAGGAGGTTTTGCTGTTAATAAAGTTATTTCATGGAATATTGTAGGTGAAAATAATGTTTCTTTAGAACATTTAAATGAAAACCCAAAAGACGTTTACGGATTTGGCCATATTAAGTTTTATAAAAAGATAGTTGATACTCTAAAAAAAGACAATACATCATTAGTGGATGGTGAGGAAGGCATAAAGACAGTTAAGCTTATTAATGCAATATATGAATCTATAAAAACAAATAAAGAAGTAAGCCTACAATGAATTTAAATTTAAAAGAAAAGATTAAATTTCAAGATTTATTTTATTATAACTCTCTAATTAAAAATGACTTTGAAATAAAAATTAAGCAAATTATTAAAAAATCATCTTTTATTAATGGCGCTGATAACGCTGAGTTTGAAGAAAATTTCGCAAAATTTTGTTCTACTAAGCACTGTATTGGAGTTGGGAATTGTACAGATGCTCTCGAGATCTGTATGGAGGCTTTGAACTTGCCTAAAGGCAGTGAAATTATTGTTCCTGCCAACTCCTTTATTGCAACCTCTGAAGCAGTTTCTTCATCCGGACATAAGGTAATTTTTGTTGATTGCGATAAAGATAACTATACCATTTGTTTAAAAAGCCTCGAAAAAAAAATAAATAAAAAAACTCGCGCAATCATTGCTGTTCATCTATATGGTCATCCTTGTGATATTGATCAAATTAGAAATATAATTAAAGACAATAATATTTTC
>MDTA01014158.1_pt1 | contig 10412 bp, 10 predicted proteins | sample 811151 | NCBI WGS metagenome assembly MDTA01 (sample SAMN05326648, study PRJNA326480) | marine metagenome | isolation source: seawater | place: Indian Ocean: South | collected 2010 | reverse complement strand
TGGTCTCAAACTTATTATAAAAATTCTTTTAGAGTCTATATTGTAATATTGAATTAAACGTTTCTTTATTATTTCTGCATTGGTTATGATTGCTTGGGCTTTAATTAATGATTTTGAAAAGATTTCATTTTTTCGGTTAAATTCATTATCGTCAACAACTTCTGGGAATTCTAAATGTTCTCGATGATCTAAATCAGGTATGGTAATTAAAAACTTAATATTTTCTAAATATAAAGAATATTGTGATGGGCTCAAAAAATAAACTAAATCTACATTGTTTTCCTTTAAAAATTCTTCAAATTTATTTCTTAAGAAAAAATATTTTTTTAACCTTGAAATTAATGAATTATAATTTCTTAAATAACAAATATATCTTTGAAAAATATTTAGAGAAAAATATTTAATTTCAACATCACCAGACTCGAGATTTAAATTTAATTTTTTTGATAGGCAAACTATTAAAAACTTAATCTTATTATTGTTGTTTTTCTTAATATTTTCTATGGTGTAGAGAAGATGTTGGTACTCACCTCCAGACTCTTTTCTAGAGTCTACAAAAATTGCAACTCTTTTTTCTACTGACATTTTTAAATTAAATCTTTTGCTATTTTTTTAAGTGTTTGAGCTATTAAAGTTATTTCGTCTTCTTTAAGTTTAAAGCTTGATGGAATATCTATCGCCACATCACCTAACCTTTCTGCATTAGGTAAATGAAGTTTTTTGTGTTCCTTAAAAAAAGGATGTTTATGTAAAGGTAGATAGCCCTCTCGCACAACTATTTTACTTTCAAGAGCTTTTTGCTTAAATTTAGCAACATTTATCTTAGGATCTAATAAGATAGTATATCTCCACCAAACAGTTCTATTTTTGTCGTCTTCTTTAATTAAACTTATACCTTTAGCATTGTTAAATATTTCATCGTAAATTTCTGCCATTCTTAGTTTCTTTTTAATATTTTGTTCAAGTCTTTCTAGTTGTGCTAGTCCAACTGCGGCATGCAAATTACTTAATCTATGATTCATGGAAATTTCAGTAAAACCATCTCTTTCTTCTGGTCTATTTACTGCAGGAGGGTTTTTAAGTTTTTCAAATCGATCAGCTAAATCTTTATTATTAGTAGTAATCATCCCACCCTCGCCGCTTGCAATTAGTTTATTATGAAAACTGTAAAAGTTAAAATCTCCTATGCTTCCAACCATCTTATCTTTATATTTTGATCCCATAGCTTGACAGCAATCCTCGATCAAATAAATATTATTTTTATCACATATTTCTCTAAGTTCATCCATTCTTGATGGTCTTCCATATAAATGAGTTGGACTTATTATTTTTGTTTTTTTTGTTATTTTTTTTCTTACGTCTTCTGGATCTATTGAAAAAGTATTTTTAGCGCAATCAGCAAATATAATTTTTGCTCCAGCTTGATGCATTGCCCAAGCATCAGCTGTAAAAGTTAAAGATTGTAATATTACCTCATCGCCAGGTTTTATTTTCAAAGTAGGGCATAGCAAAGAAATTGCACTGGTTCCACTTGCACAACTTACTGCATATTTTACCCCGATATACTCGGCAAATTTATCTTCAAACTTTTTAACAAATGGACCCATTGCGCTTATCCAGCCACTATCAATTGCTTGTGTTAAATAATTAAGTTCTTCTTTTCCTACAAATGGTTCATCTAATTCAAACATAGTATCCTTTTATAATAATTTTTTTTATCGAAAACAATTTCTTTAATTTTTTCCTAGTTGTATTACTTTTTCAGAAACATAATCTATTTCGTCATTAGTAATAGTGTTACCACATGGAATATAAAAACCATTTTCCATAATATAATTCGCATTAGGACAATCTGAAGCCAACAGATCATATTTTTTTTGCAAAACTTTTTGCATGTTTACAGGCACAAATGCCTCTCTTGTTTCAATATTTTGTTCAGATAGTTTTGTCATTAGATCATCTCTACTGATTCTGAAGTCTTTGTCTAAATATAAGTTAAATACCCACATAATAAATTTGTTTGTATGTTCTCCAATTTCAGGAATGTTAAGTCCTTTTATACCAGAAAAATTTTTCTTATACCTCTCATCAATCTCCTTTTTTTTTGCAAATATTTCTTGAATTTGCGAGAGTTGTCCTAAACCCATCGCAGCACTTACATTGGATAATCTAAATTGAAAACCTATATCCGTATGCATAAATTTATTAGGTTTTCCATAACACAAGTTTTTTAATTCGCTTGCTTTTTTTGCCAGATCTGGTGAGTTTGTTGTGATCATTCCTCCTTCTCCACAAGTTATTGTTTTATTAGCATAAAAACTAAATGTACCTATGTCTCCAATAGAACCAACTTTTCTACCTTTATATTCAACTCCATGTGACTCTGCGCAGTCTTCGATTACCCCTAAGTTATATTTTTTTGCTAATTTCATCACAGGATCCATATCAACAGTCTGCCCAAATAAATGAACAACCATGATTGCCTTTGTTTTTTTGGTAATTTTTCCTTCAATGAGACTAGTATTCATTTGCCAAGTTTTTTTGTGAATATCAATTGGAACTGGCTTAGCATTACAATGTGAAATAGAGAATGCACAAGCCATATTTGTGCTGGATGAAACAAGTACTTCATCGCCATCTGTGACTCCGAGTGTTTTTAAAGCTAAATGTAAAGCTGTTGTTCCACTTGTTGTGGTAATACCAAATTTACAATTGACGAAGTTGCTAAATTTTTCTTCAAATTCTTTAACGTAAGAGCCTTGCCCTATAGATGAATTATCTAGACAATCTTTAATATATTTTTTTTCTAACTCGCCAATTTTAATATCGAATACTGGAATTTTTTTATTCATAATTGTTATATTTTGATAGAAAATTCAAAAATTTATATAATATTCATACTAAATTTCAAAGAAAAATTCATTTTATTTAAAATTTTAACTTTTTTAAGACAAAATACTATTGATAATTTCGTGATTTAGTTTTTTATTTATATCTTTTGAGGTTAAGTAATTATATTTATATTTTTTATACATTTTTTTGTTAACTGACAAAGAAAAAGCGTTTTTATTGAAATCTTTATTGATATTTACTAATCCAGTTTTCAAAACTTTTGACATAAATTTCATCTCATCTAGCAAATCTGGATTATTCTTAACTATTTGATTATTAAAAATTATATTAAAAGGTTTATAATGAATTACACAATAACTGACTGCGGTCGATGGGGTTAAAGATATTACAAATTTTGAATGGGCAATTAGTTTATTAGAGGCTTCTATATCTTTTCGAACCTCGAATCTTTTCAAATAGTAAGGGTTTTTAAGTTCTCTTACTCTCGGGTGAGGTATAATAATTATTCGTGAATTGAATGCTTTTTCAATTTTCTTTAAAAAATTATTTAAATCTTTATACCATTTTTCAGAATTATAATTAATTTTATATCCAAAAAGTTTTTTATCACCTGTAAAATAAGGTGATACAGAATCTAGAAATACAATAAAATTTTTCTTTCTAATTTTTTTTTTATTTGAATGAAGTAAAAGATGATTAGAATAGTCACTTGAATGTAAACTAACGTAACTTATTTTATTTGCATTTAAATGTGGTAAAATATTTTTCTTTTGTCCCGAATATAATATAATTAATTCTCTCATTTTTAGAAAAGAGGTAATTTTAAATATAACTTTTGATTTAATAAGACGTTTTAGTCTATTAAAATCTGTAAAAAGAAATTGAAAAGCTTTTAAAATTTTCTGGTAAGTGTTAAATCTGTAGCTTCTATGTTCTGCACAAACTTCTGGTGACTTTAATTGAATTATTTTAATCCTAGATTTATATAATTCATAATGTATTAAAAAGGATGTATAATTATCTAAACTCAACAAGTTAATAACATTTAAATTTTTTTTATTTTTTGTTTTATTTCTGAAGTATTTTTTCCACTCAATGAATTCTTTAAAAACTTTGATTTTTCCGTATCTTTTTCCTGGAAAATCTTTTTCCCAGTCTTTATTAACTATTGAAAATAAATCATGTACCTCTACTTTTTGATCAAGTTTTTTTTTTAGATATTTTATTTGATACTTATAATTAACAAATTTTGAAACTTTGTCTGGCAGTAAAATGATCAGCATAGTTATACTTTAAACTTTTTAGAAAGATAATTAATTATCTTGGTTTGATCTGTTTTTTTTAAATTATAACTACTAGGCAAACAAATACATTTTTCATAAAGTTTTTTTGAATTCTTCAATTTATATTTTTGAAAATCTTTATATGGTTTTTGCAAATGATTCGGATACCAAACAGATCTTGTTTCAATGCCCTTGTTATTGAAATTTTTAATAATTTGATTTTTGGATAATTTATATCTTTTTTTTTCCACTATAAGAATATTTAACCAATGATTAGAGTTACAATAATCAGGCTGCCCAAGAACCTTAAGTCCTTTAATAGTATTAATTTTAGTTTTGTAAAAATTATGAATTGCCTTCTTTTTTTTTATGATTTTACTAATTTTAGAAATTTGCGCTAAACCGATTGAAGAATGTAATCTTGAAAGACGAAAATTATATCCAACTTCGTTATGAATGAAAAATGTTGAATCATCCTTTGCTTGAGAAGAAAGATATGCGGCTCTTTGATAATCTTTTTTATCCTTAAAAATAATCATGCCGCCACCTCCTGTGGTAATAATTTTATTAGCATTAAAAGATAGACAATTAATGTCTCCCACGGTGGCTGCATGTCTCTTTTTCCCATTTATTTTGTAAAAAGAACCGAGACTCTCAGCAGCATCTTCAATTATTTTAATATTTTTTTTCTTACAAATATTTAAAAATTTTTTATCTAGTCTCACCAAATTACCAAAAGTATGAACCAAAATTACTGCTAATATTTTTCTTTTTGTTTTTTTGTTGTAACAATAACCTTTATGTTGAAAGGTTTGAGTATTTAAAAAATCTAAAGTTTTTTTAGTATCTAATAATAAATTCTCATCACAGTCTAAAAAAATTGGTTTGCAATTATTATAAACAATTGCATTAACTGAAGCTACAAAAGTTATTGAGGGAACAATAATTTCGTCATTTGTTTTTGGGTTAAGTAATTTGATACTGAGTTGTAAAGCTTAAGTACAGTTGATTAGTCCTAATGCATGGTTTGCATTAATGTATTTTTTTATCTTTTTTTCAAAATCGAGACTTGCAGATCCAGATGATGAAATCCATTTTTTTTTAACACTTTTTTTTAAATTTTTTATTTCTTCGCCAAAAAAATGCGGCACTGACAAATTAATTTTCATTTTTTTTTATTTTTGATATTAAGTTTATTAATTTATTTCCCTCTTTTAAGGTGCAAATATCTTTTAAGTCATCATTTAAAATACTTAAATTCTCTAATTTAAAAGTTTCATTCATTGAAAAATTTTTAAATTTAATAATTCTCGTCTTTTTTTGTTCAATTAAAGTAATTGAATTATTCAAAATATTGGCATGGATGCTAAAGTTTTTACCATCTATATATATTTCTCTATTAGGTATCCTTGAAAAAAAATTTATTGTTAAATTGATAATTGTTTTTTTTGGTGTAATACAGTTGAGTATTAAAATATCGTCAGTATTAATTTGAAGTTTAGAAACTTTTCTATTTAATGAATAATTAATTTTTATTTTTTTAAAAATCCATAACAAATAATCAATCTCATGACTTAACTCAAGCAGAACCCCTCCACCAAATTTTTTTTTTGCACTTACAGCTTGATGATAATTTTTTTTTCTCCAGCTTGGTAAATATGAACTACAATTAGCTCTAACAAAAAAAACTTGTTTTTCTTTTAAATATTTTTTTAAAAATTTAATTACAGGATGAAATCTAAGATTGTATCCTACAAAATATAGATTGTTATGTTTTTTTTTAATTTTATAAGGTTTATTAAATAGTGGTTTTTCAATCAATACCTTAGTATTTTTGAATTTTTTTTCAATCATTTTAAAATGGACATAGTGAAATGATGAAGGTGAACATAAAATTATAAAATCAAAATTATTTTTTAAAGAAACACCATTACTAAATTCTCTTGATGATAAATTGGTGATTTTGAATTTTTTGGAAATCAATTTTATCGCATTTTTGTGCTTAAGCGAAACAGATCCCTTGCCTATAATTAAAATTTTTCTTACCATTCTTATAATTCTACATTATCTTATTTGAGTAATTCTTTGTTCAGGAATTAAGACAATTTGAATATCTGAACATAATTAAATTGCTGTCCACCCCCCATCCACTAAAAATGAGGTTCCTGTAATGTAAGAAGACGCACTTGAAGCTAAAAATAAAACAGATGAAGCTACTTCATCTGGTCTACCTAGTCTTTTTAATGGACAATTTTTTGAGTAATTTTTTAAAAATGTTTTATCTTGTTTTTTTTTAAGTCCTTTGATGTGACCTATAATTCCTCCTGAGCAAATAGAATTAACTCTTATACCACTTGATCCGTAATAAGCAGCTAGTTGTTTTGTTAAATTATTTATTCCACCTTTTATGATTGAATAATTCATATTTTCTTTCATAGAGGTATTTTTATAAATTTCAGGATTTTGACCTATAACTCCGTAAATAGAACTTAACATTATGATTGAACCATTAACTTTCTCTCTTTTCATTTTCTCACAAAATTTAAAAGATAGCCAAGAGTATGAGTTTAAGTGAATATCGATATTTTTTCTTAATATTGATAATTTATTTTTTTGGAACGAACTTTTACTCCAATTTTTTGTTATTGGATAAGAGCAATTAATTAAAACATCTGGACATCCAAATTTTTTAAATAAAATTGAAATATTCTTATCTAAATTTTTCATATTTTCGACATCAAATGGAAAAAATTTATATTTATTTGAAGAATACTTTTTTTTCATAATTAGCGATTTTTTTTTATCCTTATCCAAATTAATTACTTCTGCAGATACGGATATCAAGGCTTCTGTTATTTCTGATCCTATTAAACCGCTTCCGCCAATTACAAATACTTTTTTATTTTTTAAAGAAAATTTATTTAGATAGTTTTTTATCATTTTTAAATAAGTATCTTGCTAATTTTAAATCTAAATAATCATCAATATCAATTGATCTTTCTCTTGGCATTACATAAACTGATGAGTGTTTATTAAATAGTTTATTTTTTTTTAATAAAAATCTTCTACTGAAAATATATAATGAGGCATTTAATTCAAAAACTTTAGGTGTTTTTTGTCTTGAAAAAATATTTTTTTTTGGTTTTTTTGAAAGTGAATATGTGTTTTTATTTTTTTCTACCATATTAAAATAGGGATTTTTTTTAGCTTCTGTTACAGAAAATAAATTATTAAAATTTCCTTTTTTAAATTTTTTTAAAGATTTTTTTATATCATCTATATTTCTTAATGGAGAAGTTAAATCAAGATCAAAACAAATATCAAATTTTCTCTTAAAGTGTTGTTCTGCCTCTTTAAACGCATGACTTATTGCTAGCAATTTAGATGAATTATCACTAGAGATATTTTTAGGTCTCAAAAACCAACTTTTTGCGCCGTAAGTTTTCGCAATTTTTTGTATTTTTAAAGAATCAGTTGATACAATTACTTCCTCAAAAATTTTGGCTTTAAGTGCTTGTTTAATTGTATGAAAAATTAATGGTTTGCCTCTAAAGTTTACTAAAGCTTTATTCTTAATTCCTTTCGAACCACCCCTAGCGCAGATTATACATAATATTGACATATTGACTTTACTTTTTTTAATTTAAGTTTTTAAAAGCTTTATTGAAATCTGATAATTTACCCAAATCTGTCCAGGAATTGTTAGGTATTTCATACACCCCTATTTTCTTTTTGAGTCTAAGACACTTATTAATTAAATCAGTTAGATCAAATTTTTTATTTTTTGGTATTAAATTTATAATTTCTCTTTTCATCGCATAAAGCCCGGCATTTGCAATAAAGTTAAGTTTTGGTTTTTCTTTTATTGATATGAGCCGTTTTTTTTGAACTTTACAAGCTCCATATGAAAATTCATGCTGTACGTTTGAAACTGCTAGAGTTAAGTAGTTTTGATTGTTTTCATGATAGTTATAAAATTTCAAATAATCTATTTTGAATAAAGTATCACAATTTGAAAGCAAGAAATTGTTAGACTTAATCTTTTTTACAAAACGAATTCCTCCCACAGTTCCTAAAGGTTTAGGTTCTACAGTATAATTAATTTTTAAGTTTTTGTCGTAATTATTGAAGTATGATTTAATTAATTTAGCTTGATGGTTTAATACTAAATGAAAATTCTGAATATTAAAAAATTTGAAATTTGAAATTATATGCTCCAACATTGGCTTATTGTTGATAGGTATCAAGGGCTTTGGTAATACTGACGTATAAGGTTTAAGTCTTTCACCCTTTCCACCAGCCATCACAACAACTTCAATTTTTTTTAATTCATTATAATTTTTTTTAGATCCAAATATATCATTCCAAGAAATTATCTTTTTTACTATATTATTTGAGTCGACAACTGGAATTATACCAATTTGTTTATCTAAAAAAATTTTACTTACTTTATTCAAATTATAGTTTCCTAAAATTACCTTTTTTGGATTCTTATTAAAAATTGTTTTTATGCTTGAATCTAAGCTAGAGTTTTGAATAAGGGCCGCGTGAATGTCGCCTTCAGAAATAGTTCCAAGTAAAAATTTATTTTTTTTCACTACCAAAAGAGTTCTTGTGCCATTTTTTTTAATTTTGATCATGGACTCTTTAATTGAATTTTCAATATTAACTAAAAATAACTTCAAATTTTTATTCATGACAATCCATAGTTCTCAAATTCTTTAATTTTAAATGCTCTCAAATTTTATCAATCTAATATTATTCTTTATAGAGTAATTTCTTGCTTCTTCTAATCCTTTACCTAAAAAGTTAAACAAATTTGCAGTAACGACACCTGATATTCTCTCATTCGTTAGAACATTTGCAAAATGTTCTGGTTTTCCTGCTCCCCCCATTAATAAAATTGGATTTTTAAAATTTTCTGGTATTAGTTTAAAAGTACTTCCGTCCAAACCTGCTGCGGTACCATCTTTATCAATAGAGTTCAAAATAAGTTCACCAAATTTTAAATCATTTATATGATTTATGTATTTTTCTAAAGTGTTTGAGAGGATTTTTCCACTATTAATAAAAATTTTAATTTCTTTATTTACCACTTTATAATCAGCCATCAAAGATATTGCCTGCTCCCCATAAACTTTAGATATTGATCTACAAATCTCAAGATCTTTGTGAGCTAAAAAATTAATTAAAATTTTATCAGCTCCATTTTCAAAATATCTCTTTGCATCTTCAAAACTACGTATACCACCACCTAATGTTATAGGAACAAATATTCTTTCTCTTAACCGATTAATATCTTGAAAGAATATTTTCTTATCATTTTCATCTGGATTTTTAGTTACATTTATAATCATTAATTCATCTATAAAATTACAAGTTTCGCCAAAGCCATAATTTTTTTTTAGCCAGTTAACATCCCCAACTCTTTGTAAACTAAAATTTCTACTTAAATGAAATTGACCATTAGTGTAGAGAAGAGCGTATATAATTCTTTTAAAATTCATTATAACTCTAAAAAATTTTTAAGTAGTCGCAGTCCGATTTTATGACTCTTCTCAGGATGAAATTGTGCTCCAAAAATATTTTCTTTTTCGACAAAGGAAACAAAATCTTCGCCGTAAAAAGTTTTTGAATATTTTACATCACTATTATTTGTGTTTTTATTCATTAAAACTCTATAAGAGTGAACGAAATAAAAGGGAGAATTTTCAGGAATTTCTTTCCAAATTCTTGTTCTTGGATTTTCAACCAAATTAAACCCTATATGTGGTAAATTTATTTTCAAGTTTTCTGAAAACTTTTCACATTTACCTTTAAATAAACCAAGCCCTATCTCTTCTCCATTTTCTGAACTAGACTCGAACATTAGTTGCATCCCTAAACATATTCCCATGAACGGTTTAGATTTAATTGTAAATTCTTTTATTTGTTCATCCAATCCACTGGCTCTGATTTTTTTTGCAGCTTCATTGTAAGAACCCACGCCTGGCAATATTAGGTGAGAAAGTTGATTTGAGTCTATTTTGTCCTTTATTATTTGGTATTCGAAATTTAAAAATTTTATTGAATTTTCTAATGAGGCTAAATTACCAAAATCGCAATCAATAATTCCAATTTTAGATTTTTTATTCATTAAGAGATTTTAAATTTTGGTACCCATTTATTTTTTTTTTCGAATAGATCTTTATTTGCCCACTTGTCTATATTTTCTTGAAATTCTTTCATTGTCATCTTATAATAATCACAGTACTCCTCAAAAAGATCTTCTGGATA
>MDTA01045446.1_pt1 | contig 10413 bp, 10 predicted proteins | sample 811151 | NCBI WGS metagenome assembly MDTA01 (sample SAMN05326648, study PRJNA326480) | marine metagenome | isolation source: seawater | place: Indian Ocean: South | collected 2010 | reverse complement strand
TAAGATAATTTAGTCTACAAATCCATTCTACTTCAAAAGCGTATGAAATTAACTCAACTCTATCAAATGAAGACAAAATTGGTGAAAGCATCGTTTTTCCACAACCAGGCAATCCATCAACAATAACTATTTCATTTGCTAAATAAGTGCTTCTTGAAAGTTTCAAAGATTGTTTAGAATGATCAATCATCAACTTAATACTTTCTGTGCTGTAATAATCCATTCCTTGATTAAAAACTTTCTATTTTTGTCAGATCTATGAATAAAATCATATTCTAAATTGTCAAATAAGTGGTATATCTGTCTTATTTCTTCTTCAGCAGTAAGACGAATTATCCCATAGTCTTTTCTTAATGGGCCATCTTCCATTTCTAAATATGTATTAGGTTCATTATTAAGTTTTAATCCTGTGGTTTCTCCTGTCATCCCTGTTGCAAATGTTTTTGAATAAAACCACCCTGAAGGTTTTAAAACTCTAAATATTTCTTCTAAAATTATTTTAGAATCTTCTAATGAATTCGCATATATACATTCAACATCTATTACACAATCAAACATATTGTCAGGGAAGGGCAAACTCATAATGTCATTTAATTCAAGTTTTGCATTTAATTTTTCAACAAAAAGTAATTTTTGTGCTTTTTTTAAAGCATATTTACTTCCATCAACTCCATAAACATCGAAACCCTCTCTAGATAAAAACCAAATATTAGCTCCTGCACCACAACCAACTTCAAGAATTTTAATAATTTTTCTATTTTTACTTACATGAAATTTTCGTGAAATAAATCTGATTAATTCTTCACATGGATATTTGCCCCACTCATTATCTTTAAATATTTTATCCCAACCTGAATTCCACAATTTTCTAAATCCTTAAAATCTATACTTTAAAATATATTTATCAAAAATGTTCTTTTTTTCATCATTGTCTTTTTCCCAATTAACAATAATATCGTCATAGATACTTTTATTAAAAATGCATTTACCAATATGAAACCACAAAGTATCATTTGAAAATTTTTTTTTGAATTCAAATAATGTGTCTGAAATGTCATTTGTTTTTCCACCTCCAAAATTTATCATTTTTAAATTTTGGCCTTTTAAGTCTAAGATTACTTGATAACGCATAAAATTGTTGGGACCTAAACTAAAATACTCACTTTTACAGGCTGATAAATGGTAATGAGCAAAGTTTTCATTTTTTAATACTATTGCTCCTCCAATTACTTCATCTTCTTTTTTTAAAATATAGATTTCTATATTTTTTCTTCCTAAACTAGATAATTTTTGAAAGTAATCATTTTCAAAATGATACATATCAAGAGCTTTATTTTCTTTCATTCTTTTATTGTATATTTTAGAAAATTCACATAACTCTTTTGGGTTTTTGCATTTGTTTAAAAAAATCTTTGATTTAATTGCTTTCTTTATTTTATTTTTGTTATCTTTGGAAAAGTTTTTATATATAAGTTCTTCACTTTTTGTTAAGTCTAAAATTACTACTTTTCGTTGCTTTTCTATTTCAAGATGTTCTAAATTTTTAAATGATTTAGTATTATAAAATGGATTAAACCTAAATAAGCCGGCTACAATTCTTTCATTATTGAGTAGATATAAAAATTTATTCCATGATTCTTGAATAAATTTTTCATCATCTGTATTTATAATGGGACCCCCATACCCATAAGGAGTTTCAATATCATAATAATTTTTTGAATTTTTTATTAACGATTTAATATAAGGAATAAAGAAAATCTTCCCTTTATTTTCTCTAAAAAAAATATTATATTCACTCACTTCATTTAGATAAAAGTTTACATAAGTTTCTAAATAATAGATATCTAAATCAATTATTTTATCTAATAAGTTAATAATTTTTTTAATTTCATTTTTTGTTTTAGCAATCAAATTTTTTACTCAATAAAAGAGCTATCTATTGGCTGATCAGTATTAATATCTTTTGTTAGTTTCTTTCCAACTATTTTATCAATTTCATCTGGATCGAACCCAGTAGCTGGCCTTTTACAAGTAAGCATTTCAGATAACAAAATTGTTCCTTTTGAATAGTTTCCTTTTGAAACTATGCTCCTTCTTATACTTTCTAAATTTTTTAATTCTGATGGCATCCTAATTTTAATTCCATTTCCTAACATAGTTTTTGCTTTTTTAATATTAGTAACAAAATTACTTAATTCGTTTGGATTTAAAGAACTTTTGTGATCAGGTCCATTCATAGACTTGTCAATTGTAAAATGCTTTTCAATTACACAAGCTTCTAATCCAACAGAAATTAGACCAGCTAACTGACCTAATGAATGATCAGAAAAACCAGTTTTCACTTTAAGTGTTTCTCGAATTGTTTTAATAGCTAAAAGATTTAAATCTTCATTTGGTGCGGGATATTCAGATGTGCACTGAAGAACAATGATTTCTAGATTATGATTATTTTTCCTTAGTGAAAAAACTGCATTTTTTACTTCATCTAATGTACCAAGCCCTGTAGATAAGATTACTGGTTTATTTTTTGATCCGACCTTTTCTAAAAACGTTAGATGATTTAATTCACTTGAACCAACTTTTATGTAAGGAATATTTAGTTCATCTGATACAAAGTCAAGACTTTCGAAACCATCAGGTGTTGTTAAAAATTCCATTTCTATTTCATCAGAAAATTCCTTAAGTTTAAAAAAATCGTCATATGATAAACATAATCTATTAGATAATTCTGATCTGGTTTCTTCAATATCTCCCATATATTCTGTCTTAATAGCATATTTTCCTGTAAGTTCTCCAGGTTTCCATGTTTGAAATTTTACCGCATCAGCACCTGTTTCTTTTGAAACCTCAATAAGTTTTTTTGCTAAGTTTAAATCACCATTATGGTTTACTCCAGCCTCAGCAATAATATATACATTATCATCCCAGGGAAAACTCATAATGTTTCTTTCAAAATTTTTAAAATCTTAAGCATGTCTTGCTCACCATATCTTTGATCAATTGGAATACTAATAATATTATCATTGAATTTAGGCAACTTTATTTTAAATTTAAAATTGATGAGAGGCCAATGCACTGCACAAAAAAGATTTTTCAATTTTAATTCATTTAAACATTTTTCCCTATAAGAGTTTTTTAAAATTATTGGAAAAAATAGTGGTGTTTTTTTATTTTTTAATTCAAAGAGGTTAAATCTTTTTTCACTAAATTTTTTCAAGTTTTTATATAAAAATTTATAATTTTTTTTTCTTCTATATGAAATAATATTTAATTCTTGTCTGTTGATTTGCTCAAAAGATAATTTTGATATATTTGTTTTAATATTATTTCTGAGTAGGTTTGAAGAATTTCTAAAAGCCTTTAAATAACTTTCTTCTTTAATTTTGATTTCACCCTCTAAGAAAGATTTTTTTAAATTTGATGCTTTTTTCCAAATATTATCATAGTTTGTTGAAACTGCTTTTCTTAATTTGAAACTTTTTTTAATATTTAAAGCCAAACCTCCACCAGGTGATGCAAGAAACTTCCTAAAACTATATATTTGCCAGTTAGCCCATTTTCCATTTGCACCATTATTTTGTAACTCAAATAAAGCTTGAACATTATCTAAAATTATACATATGTCTGGATTTTTTTTTCTAATTTCTAATCCAATTTTATTATAATCATTGATACCAAAAAAGTTTATTATAATTATAGCATCTGCATAAGCTTTTTTTGGTATTTCTAAAGAAAAATCATCATTTACTTTGTAAAAATCTATATTGCAATTGTTCTCTTTTATTATTGGTAAAATTGTTGACCAACAGCAATAATTTGGGATTAAAATTTTTTTATTCTTTAATTTTTCATTTCTAAATACAAATGATAAAGCATTGCTTCCAGAAGAAAAAAACATATGGTTATTTTTAAGTTTAAAAAAATCTTCAAATTTTAATTTAGGCTTTGATGAGGCATAATATTCAAAATCACCTCCATATAACTTTTTATCAAATTTCATTTATCAATAAACTTTTTCGTCATAATTTTTTCATTATTAAAATTATCAAGTGTTTTAAGTGTAAATTTGATTATTTTATTAGAGGCATTACCGTTTCCATAAAGACTTTTACATTTTTTTGATCTATCATAAAGTAAAGATTTATTTATACCTCTTATAATATCTTTATGATTATAACTTACGTCAAAAACATTTTCTCCTTTGACTCTTCCTTTTTGTCGGTTTCCAATATTAACTACTGGAATATTTGGGATTGCAGATTCAACTAACCCACTTGATGAATTTCCCAACATTAGCTTACAATGATAAAGAGCACTAAGATACTTAGTTTGTCCTAGACTTTTTACAAAGACCATATTTTTTTTATATTTTGAATAATCTTCAAAAGTTTTAATTATTTGAGCCGATCCTGGATCTGGAGACGGGTAAGTTACTAAATACTGAATATTAATTTTATCAATAGCTTTAATAAGTTCTTCAAGATAATAGGAAAGTTTACTTAATTCCATAGTTACAGAATGGAATGTCACTAGAGCAGTAGTTTCATTTAAATTTAAACCTACAGATTTTGACAATTCATCTACTGTATATAATTTTACTCTTTTGAAGCTATCTAAACCAGGCTCACCACTAATACATATTCGCCATTTTTCTTCTCCTAATTGGGTAACTCTATTATAGTACTCTTTATTAGCGACAAAATGCATATGAGACATTTTTGTAGAAGCATGCCTAATTTGATCATCTACTGCACCCTCGGTAATTTCACCCCCAGAGATATGAGCTAAAGGAATATTTAAAAGAGAACTTGCAGATAGAAGGGCCATATTTTCAATCCTATCACCCATAAAAAAAATACAGTCCGGTTGATGTTTTTTCAAACCATTTAGATAGTTTACAGTTAACTCACATAAGGTTTCTGCCCAATCTGATTTATTTGAAATTTTTTCAATCTTTTTATTACAAAATTTTGTTATTCTAAATCCATCTTTTAAAATTTCTTTATAAGTGTACCCAAAATTTTTTACTAAATGTGGGCCACCAACAAAAATTAAAATCTTAAATGAATTATGTGACTTAAAATCATTCATTAACCATTTCATTAATCCGTATTCTGATCTTGAATTTGTTATAAAACATATTTTATATATTTTATTTTGTTTTTTCATATGTAATCTTCCACATTTAACCTTTGGTCTACATATCTAAATTTACCTATTGCTGTTTTATTAATTTCTTTTACTATCAAAACTTTAATAACAAAACCTTCTTTCAGAACTTCAGAGAATCTTGCCATTATTTTTTGTTCTAAATTTAAACTGTTATTATCTTTTACAATTCTTACAATAATTAAGCCTGGTGTATCTTGATATAGTTGGAATTGTTGAATGCCTGACCAATCAAAATTATAGTCAAATAAGAATGGTGCTGCTGGAACTATTTCTTTTACATTTGATATTAAATAATCTTGAGTTCTTCCCAAGATACATTTTAATGAAAGGTATTTTATATTACCCTTGTCTTTATTTTTTATAATACCTATGTCCTTCGTATCATATCTAATTAAGGGGAAAATATGATTGTTGAAACCTGTGACAACAATATTACCTTGAGTGTCTTTTTTGTCTGCAATATGGCCAGAGCGATTTAAAATTTCAGTCAAACCAATTTGTGGAACTAATTCAATATCATTAGAATTAGGATAAGTAATACCCAAAACTGCTCCCTCAGTGTGGCCATAGGTATTAAAAACCTTTATTTTAAAGTAGGTTTCAATTGCTGTTTTTTGTTCAGGATATAATGTTTCTGAGTCACAGAATATAGCTTGAACGCTTTTTGGAAATTTATAATTATTTCTTTTGGCTAGACGAGTGAGCAGATATATAGCAGAAGGATAACTATGAATATAACTTGGATTAAATTTATTTATAACATTTAAATATGCAGAACACGTAAGCTCAGAAATATGATAAACAGACATTATTAGTCTGTTATTTTCAAAATACCAATATTGTTTTTTTTTTATTAATTCATCAGAAATTTGATTACCATGTAATCTTACACTTTTTTCATTATTGAGTTTAAATCCAGCTATTTGCATATAAAATTGAGTGTTTGCATGAGCGAGACTTCTAATTTCTGAATTCATTATGATTTTAAGAGGGTTACCTGTACTTCCTCCAGTTGTCATATAACTTAAATTTTTAAAATCAATATTTTCAGCAATAAACTCTTTATGATTCTGTATTACAATTTTTTTATCTATGACAGGCAATCGTTTAATTTCCTCTAATTTAGAAAACTTAAACGGGTTAAACTTAATCTTCTCAAATTCTCTTCTATAAAATGGAACATTTTTAAAAGAATTTATCAGTAATTTTTTTAGCTCTAGAAATTGATATTCCCTAATTTTTTTTTTACTCCAATTTTGACTAGAGACTAAAAATTTTAACCTTTTTTTAACTGTTTCTTTGAGATATTCTTTAGCTATGTTTTCTGAACTTGAATGAAGTCCGGGTTTTGCAGCAGGCTTAATTGATTCAATATTTTTATTATTCATTTATCTCTACCATACCGATAGCCCACCATCTACAACATGAACCCCACCAGTAGTATAAGCTGAATGATCACTTATTAAATATAAAAAAATACCAACAATATCAGATGGGTTTGCCATTCTTCCTAGGGGTACACGATTTGAATAATTTTGAATAAATTCAGGATCTTGATTTGATTTAATTCCACCTGGTACTACACAATTTACTCTTATACCTCTTTCCCCCCAGTAGGTCGCTAACCATTTTGTTAAGCCAACTAAACCAGCTTTGCTCGCAGAATATGAGGCTCGACAACCCATTTTAGTTTCTTTATATATTCTTTGATCTGGACCAACAATTCCATATATACTTGATGTTATTATAAATGAACCTTTTGCTTTACTTAAATGTTGCTCACTTTCTCTCGCTAAGAGGAAAGAACCTGTCAAATTAACATCTATAGTTTTTTTCCATAGTTTTAAAGATTGATCTGAAAAAGGAGCGTATGCTTTTTTTGGTGCAATCTTTTTAATTATATCTCCTGTAATTGCTGCATTGCTAATAACAACATCTATGCCGCCTAAGTACTTTGCACTTTTTTTTACACAATCAATTACAGTTTTTTCTTTTTCAAGATCTATATAAAAGTATTTTACTGATAATTTTTTTGCAAGTTTTTCTAATTTTTGAATATTCATGTCAGCTATTATCAGATCACCGCCATGCCTAACAATTTCCTCTGCAAATATTTTACCTAATATGCCTATAGACCCAACTAGAAGTATTTTTTTCCCTTTAATAGAATTAAGATACATAATTTTTATCAAACAAATATTTAACTAATTCAAAATCAAATTGATTATCGATATCAAAACTTTTCTCTGTGGAAACTTTAAATTCACAAATATTACCATCATGTATATTATTATTTTTTCTTATAAAATCAGCATCAAATATATAAAAACCTGCTACTACATCGTATACTATTGGAGCGTCTTGTCTTCTTAAAACTCTTCTTTCTAAACTTTTAGATCTTTCTATGTATCCTTCATCATTTTTTTCAACTTGATTAAAATATGGATTTCTTATTGAATCACGTACTGTAATCATTCCATCAAAATTCTTTTTCTTTTTTTTATCAAAAAACGAGCTAATAAAATCCTCCAAATCATTCTTAGAAAGTAGTGGATTAGTACAATCCATATCTAAAAAATAATCAAATCTGACATTTTCTTTTTCTTCAACAAAATTTAAAGCGTGTTTCCAAACAGAAAATTTTGAGGCTTTCTCATTAGCTATATTTTGAGGCCTCAAGAATGGTACTTCAGCTCCAAATTTTTTAGCAATTTCTGCAATATTTATATCATCTGTTGAAACAACTAACTTAAATAATGAAATTTTTAAATCTAAGGCTCTTTTTATTGACCATGCAATAAGCGGTTTACCAGATAAAATTTTAATATTTTTTCCAGGTAATCCTTTGCTACCCCCTCTAGCACAAATTAAACCTAAAATTCTTGAATTTCTATTCACTTATTTAACCTGGTCTATGAGAAAAGAACTACTTGGAAGATTAATTATTTGTTTCTCCAAATTAATAGCATTAGTTAAATCTGACTTGGGATAATTCTTATAAGGCTTCATAGAATGGATTAAATTCCAAACGGGCCTTGTAGACAATCCTTTTTTATTAGTTTTATTTAAAATTTCATCCCTTAAATGACAAATTTCTTTTCCAAGTATCAAAGTTTGTAACCAATAATTACTAGTTGAATTTTTAGGTTCTTCAAAAATTTTTACATATTTAATTTTTTTAAATACTGAAACATATTTTTGGAAGAGCTTTCTCTTATTTTTTAAGAAATAATCAATTTTTTTAATTTGAGCACATCCAATTGAAGCATTTAGATTTGGCATTCTATAATTGAAACCTATCTCATCATGAATAAATGCCCATGGATGATTTATTTTAGCCGTTGTAGACAAATGTTTAGCCTTAGTTGCTAATTTTTTATTATTGGTTAATATTGCTCCTCCACCCCCCGTAGTAATGATTTTATTTCCATTAAAACTTAGAATTCCTATGTCAGCAATTGTGCCAAGATGTTTTCTCTTGTAAAAGCTTCCTAAGCCCTCGGCTGCATCTTCGACAGTTTTTAGATTATATTTTTTTGCTATTTTAATGATTTCATCCATTTTTGAAGCATGACCAAAAGTATGCATAGGAATAATTGCTTTAATTGTTCTACCAGTTTTCTTATTAATACAAATGCCACCCTTTATTATAGATATTTCTTTCAAGTATTGATTCAATTTTTCTGTGTCAATGCCTAAAGTATCATCTTCACTATCAATAAAATGAGGTATTCCTTTTGACGCAATAACAGCATTTGCAGTTGCAACAAATGTCATAGTAGGCAATAAAACCTCGTCATTTTCTTTAACTCCAATAAGGAGTAATGCCAGCTGAAGTGCAGAAGTTCCATTGACTGTTGCAATACAAAACTTAGATTTTGTATATTTTTGTAACATTTTCTCAAATTTATTTACATAAGAACCAATGGACGAAACATAGTTTGACTCAATACAAGTCTTTGCGTTTTCAATTTCATCTAATGCCATATCAGGCTCATGAAGTCCTATTTCTTTATCTTCAAATAAATTTTCTAATGCATAAACAATTTTTTCGGCAGTGTTCATTAAAATACCATTACGTTATTGGCAAAACCTTCGTTTTGCTTAAATGAAACTGATTCCAATGAGATAAAAAAGATGCTAATAAAATCTTGTTAGCTGAGTAATTTTCTTCCAAAGAAGGTAATCTGCATTTTCCGTAATACATAATCTCATCTATGATATCTGGTGTTAATATACTTTGATATGGCACGTTAATCTTAACAATAGAATTATCGGGATATTTAATAAATTTAGATATTTGATTTACCTCCCACTTTAAACCCTGTTCGTTCTCTATAGTCATAACAACTTCGTCATTACAAATTATTGACTTTAAACTTAAAATTGTTCCATTAGAAAACTCTGCTAATATCTCGCCATGTATATCATAGAAGCCTTTTCTTTTGCTCTCAAACCATTTATTGAGTTTTTTATTATTAATTTTTTCTAATCTGCCATTTGTCCACCACTCAACTAAGTCAAAATAATGTATACAATTTGACGCCATTCCCCAATCATTTCCACAAACTGTTATTTTTAAGTTGTTATGATTTTGAAAGATATCTTTTAATGATATTGCCCAATCCATCAATCTTCTGGGGATATTAACCCATACACTTTTTGATTGTTTCGTATTATTTCTAATTTCTTTTAATTGCTGTTCCGATTGTGCAACAACTTTTTCAATAATCCAAAAGTCAATAAGTGTTGATTTAGTTAGTTCTTCAATTATTGATGATCTTACATTAGCAGTTGTTGAAATGATTGCTAAATCAATTTTTTTTGGAAGGTTCATTATACTACCTTCAAAGCTAATATCATGTTTTATTCTATTTTCATTTTTGACATTAGAAAGCCAATGATTTTTGCAATTTCTTAAAGATAATTCATAATTATCGACAACATATATCCTATAATTATTTTTACAATTTCCAATTCCTTCCAAGTACCTTGAACCTAAATTACCTGCACCTATTAAACAAATAGTATTTTTCATTTTCATAAAATATTATTATTAATGATAATTTTCATCATTTATTAGTAATTCTTATCCATTTATTTTCTTTTGAGGACTGTCTAGCGGCATCAATTAAATTAAGTGTTGTAATTGCCTCTGATAAAGAACAAGTTTGAGAACCATTATTTTTAATTATGTCTTCATGTTGCTCAGTGTAAGTAAAATCTCTTTCAAAATTGTTT
>MDTA01130423.1_pt1 | contig 10414 bp, 6 predicted proteins | sample 811151 | NCBI WGS metagenome assembly MDTA01 (sample SAMN05326648, study PRJNA326480) | marine metagenome | isolation source: seawater | place: Indian Ocean: South | collected 2010 | reverse complement strand
TGTGGGCATTAGCGATAATACAGGACCAACAGGTGGTACTTCTTCTATATCCTCACCAAGTTGTAATGGTTTAAATGATGGCTCAATATCAGTATCCGGAGTTGGTGGTACAGCTCCATATGTTTATTATTGGCCTCATAATGGATCCGTAAACTCTTCAATATCTAACATAACAGCAGGAAATTATTTTGTTGAAATAACCGACCAGCAAGGGTGTACTAAAGTTGAAGAAATTGTTGTTGCCGAGCCTTCTTCTATTTTTGTTAGCCCTATGATAATGCCTTCAAATTGTGGTGCTGCGGATGGTTCTATTGATTTAACGGTTTCTGGAGGTGCAGGAAGTTACTCCTTCAATTGGTCAACAACTCAAAATACTTCATCAATAAGTAATTTACCCTCTGGTATTTATTCTGTTGACATAACAGATGCTATAGGGTGCTCAATTAATGAAAATTATACGGTTTCAGAATTCAATGCTTTAGCTATTGATTTAGCGCTAACTCACGTTTCGTGTTTTGGTGGTTCCAACGGAGAAATTAACACAACTGTTCTTGGTGCTACAGGTTCAATTAATTACAATTGGTATGATTTATCTGGAGCATTAATAAGTACTGGAAGTGCTGATCTAAACACGCTTAATTCAGGAACATATTTTGTGGAGATTGAAGACGTTTCCCTTGGTTGCTCTCAGTTTAATTCTGCAACTTTAACTGAACCTTCTGAAGCTATAATTAGTCTTCCAAACGTATTGAGCGCCTCATGTGATGCTTCGTGTGATGGAGGTGCTACTGTTGTAATTGCTGGAGATAATTCTCCATACGCCTATAATTGGTCAAATGGTGCAACTGGAAATGGTGTTAATGGGCTTTGTTCTGGACCTAATGTAGTAACCATAACAGACGCCAACAATTGCGTGTTGGAAGAAACAGTAATTATTGATGTTAATGAAACAATAGATGTTCAATATTTTTCTGTTGACGCTACTTGCGGGTCATGTGATGGTCAAGCAACATTATCTCCGATTGGTGGCTCTGGTAATTTCACCATTACCTGGTATGATGGAATATCTGGGACTTCACATCAAGACTTATGTGCTGGAATATATGGATATGTTATAAATGACAATAATGGCTGTAGTTTTTCTGGTGAGGTAAGCATCAATAACACTGGTGGTCCTGATAATGAGGTGGTATCCATAAATAATGTATCCTGTTATGGTGGAAATGATGCTTCTGTTTCGGTAATTCCTAGTGGAGGAACTCCTCCATATAATTATTTCTGGGTACCTGGTGGGCAAACTACTAATGTAGTTTCTGGACTATCTGCAGGAAACTATTATTTGGAAGTTGAAGATGCTAATGGATGTATTAGAGTGGTAGATGTAACTATTAATGAACCTGATCCTATTCAAATTCAATCTGTTATTGAAGACGCTGGATGTAACGGAAATAATGGTTCTATTTCTGTTGTTGCAACTGGAGGAAATGGTCCTTTTGCTATAAACTGGTCCGGTCCAAACTTATTTGCCTCTTCTGGGGAGAATATAAGCAATTTAGCTGGTGGTAATTATCTAGGAATAATTACTGATGCGCTTGGTTGTGTTGATAGTGCGTTTTTCTCTTTAAATGAAATAAACGCAGATATCATTTCATTTACTGTAAGTGAACCTTCGTGTTACAACTCATGTGATGGATCCATTTCTGCAGACCCAGTTGGAACTAATTATGCGTACACTTGGAGCAACACAGAAACCACCTCATCTATTTCAAACCTATGTCCAGGATTATATGGTTTAGATCTTGTTAATACATTAACGGGGTGTCGTTCATCTGCATACATTAATTTAGATGAACCTGATTCCATATCATTAAGTATTCCTTTTGCTACTGTTTCGTCTTGTAATAATGCCTGTGATGCTCAGGCAAGTGTAATTCCTTCTGGTGGTTCTGGTCCGTTTATTTTCTCCTGGAGTCCATCTTTAGATATTACACCTTCAGCTCAAAACCTTTGTGCGGGAATTAACGTTGTTACTGTTACTGATGCCAATGGGTGCGCTAATTCTCAAGAAATTACTATTGAACAACCCGACAGTATTTCTATAACTATAGATTTTCTGCAAGATGCTTACTGTGTAAATAATGCTGACGGTGAAATTAATATAAGTGTATTTGGAGGTGACGGCAATTATACCTATTCTTGGACTACTAGTCCTAGCTCTTCATTTAGTTCCAATTTAGAGGATATTACCAATTTATTGCCAACTACATATATTATATCAATTTTAGATGGGAATAACTGTTCTTTTGATTCAACTATTCTTGTAGATACGAGCAATGTGCTAATCGCTGATGCTGGTTTAGACACATCGCTCTGTTTAAATGATTGTATTACTATTACAGGAACCGCTTCTGGAACTTCAAACTTTACGCTTGTTTGGCTGGACACATTAGGAAATATTGTGTCAAATGCAGACACCTTAGAAATTTGTTCTCCAAATGAACTTAACTATGAATATATTTTGCAGGCAACTGATCAAAATTGTGTCTCAACTGATTCAATATTAATTATCACTAATTCTCTTCCAATAGTTGAGGCTGGTGTAGATATAAGTGAAATATATGGAGAAACTGTTCAGCTTGGGGGTGCCCCAACCGCGCCAAGTGGTGCAGTTGTTTCTTGGTCTCCTCCAATTAATTTCTATTCAATAGATGATACCTCTTTATATAATCCAGAAATAGAATTAATTTCAACTCAGCAGTATAACGTTACTGTAATAGACACCAATGGCTGTATTTCTTCAGACAGCATAGTTGTTGTTCCAATTCCTGAAATTTATCATGGCACCGGTTTTTCACCTAATGGTGATGGTGTTAATGATATTTGGGAAATTGACAGAATTGATGATTATCCCAATTGCATTGTAGAGATATACAACCGTTGGGGAGAGCAACTATTTAGATCAGTTGGTTATACCCAAAAGTGGGATGGGCAATACAAAAACAAACCACTTCCTGTTGGAACCTACTACTACATTATAGAATTAAATGATCCTAAATTTCCAGATCCTTATACTGGACCAGTAACCATTATGCGATAATATGAAGTGGATGAATAAATATTTATGGTGCTTGACTGTTGGACTTGTAGTTCAATTCTATTCTACTTGTGGTTTTTCACAACAACTTCCTATTTTTAGTCAGTATCTTTTAAACGACTATGCCTATAACCCTGCAATAGCCGGATCTAATGACTACTATGACGTTAAATCTAACCATAGGTATCAATGGGTAGGAATTACCGATGCGCCAAGAACGTATACACTTTCTTTAAATGGACCTTCAAAAAATAAAAAAATGGGGTTCGGTGGTATGGTGTTTACCGACCACGTTGGACCAACTCGAAGAACCGGATTTCAAGCATCATACGCTTATCATTTAAATATCTCTTCGGACGTAAAATTAAGCTTAGCCCTTAGTGCTGGAATGTTGGAATGGAAGCTAGATGGACATAAAATAGAGCTTTACGATTTAAATGACCAGGTTCTAGTTAACAATGTAATGCGTGCTGTTGTTCCAGACGCGAAATTTGGTTTTTTAGTTTACCACAAAGATTGGTATGCTGGTGGATCCATCCCTAATCTTTTAGCTAGTCAGCTTTCTTTTTCCAATACCGACAATACCGGATTAAGCAAGCTTAAACCTCACTATTATTTACATGGAGGATATGTTTTTCATTTAAATGATGATGTTGATTTAGAACCTTCTTGTATGATTAAATTTATTTCTCCAGTTCCAGTTCAATTTGATATTATGACTAAAGCTACCTGGAAACAAAAAGTGTGGTTGGGTGTTGCTTACAGAACAATGGATGCAGCATCGGCAATGATTGGATATTTATTTAAGCAAAACCTTTTGTTTGGATATTCATATGATTTTACTACATCAAATCTAAGGAACTACAGCTCAGGAACTCATGAATTGATGTTTGGTGTACGTTTTGTAAGGTCTAAAACCTTTGAGCCACCTTCTACTGAATAGGCTCCATACAAAATTAGGCTATTAAGGGTAATATAAATAGCTACACCTGCTTGTCTCTCTAACATATCGTCAGAGATAAAACCTATTAGTATGATTACTAAAAAGATCCAATAAATGGGTTGAGGCTTATCATTTACAAAAATTGGATAAACAACCGTAAACAACCACAATAAAAAACCAACTAATCCATAAACAATAAAGAAGGATAAAAATTGATTGTGTGATCGCTTTTGGTTAACTTTTGACAGCCCCATTGAGGTGGTTAAATAAGCATTCTTAAAAGCATCATTAATGTCTCCTATACCTACTCCAAATAAAAAATTATCTTTTATAATACTTTTACTTACTTGAGTAAACAATAGTCGCTGAGAAACTGAATGATTGTTCACCTCGATACCATCCCTGTAAAGTTGTAATTCTAGAAAAATACCCCTTATTCTATCCTCTAATCGACTGTATTTAATTGATGAAGTTATTCCCGATTCTATTTGTTTTACTTCTTGTTTTGTTAAAGTATTAATAGCTTTAGCATCTTTATTTAATCCTTTTGAGGTTAAGTATCGATATAGCGTTGACCGAATCTTCTGACCCTTTGAATCAATTGAATCAATTGAAATTTTACTTCGCTTATTCCAAGATTCTTTTACTTCATTTGGTGCTATACAAACCCAAACATAATATCCATTTTCAGTGTAATTATTAATAGTATCGTGAACGTAAACTTCTCCTAAAGTCGATTTTTTTGGTAAGTTTAAAAGGTCTCTTTTATCTTTAATTGTATAAAAGTCTTTATAAACAAACCCTATAAAAAAGGCGGAAACAAACAAGCCCACCAACCAAAATAATGGAACAACTCTTGAAATAATATTAGTATTGTTTTTTAAACTAAACACCAAAATAGTAATGCCTAATAACCAGGCAATTATTGCTGTTATTGATTGTAGAAAAAACAAAAAGACAACCAACCAAATTGCTAGAATTAAGATTATTTTTTTGTTCTTATTTTTCTGAAAAAAGAACAAATAAAACAATAAAATTGAAGTGAATGCCACCAATAACCCCATTCTAATATGTGACATAAATAGGGATATTTGAAAAACCCCATTGGTTTGCTTAGGGGGTAAAATATTAAAATAAACCAGCATACTTAATAAGGTGCTAGTTAATACTCCAAAAACAAATAATGAGGTAAGTATTTTTAGTTCTTTTTTATTTAGAAATTCTGTACTTCCAATAACAAGAGGTATTAACAAAAGGGGAAGTTTAACGAGTAAATCTTTACCTGCATAATTAAAATTCTGAGTATTTAATAACCATAAAACATGTATTAAGTAACCCATAGACAATACTACAGAAGAGTATTTTTGTTTTTTTATTCGAGCAATTTTAAATTGAAAATTTCCTTCGAAAACCCAATTTACGGTAATTCCAATGGTGCCAATACTCATAAATATTTTTCCCATTGAAAGACCAAAAAGTAAAACGGAAAGAAAAAAAAGATATATATACCTATGAGGAATTATTTTTTCTAACACAAGTCCTATTTATTTAATATTTTTTGGTATCTGGTTGAATCCAATAATACAGAAACAGCTTCTTCAATGTAGGGGTCTCCTTTTAAGCTTGCTTCTATTCTACCTTTCTGAAAGTGTGTTCTTGAGACAATTTCAATTTCAAGCATTTTTTTTATTTCCTGTTTATTTCTTTCTAAATCCTCAATTAAGTTGGGTTTAAATTTTTCTTTTAATTGCTCCAAAGCCTCTTGGTTGGTTTGATAATATTTCTCTTGCTTAGTAGCTACAATTAGCTGAGAAAGCAATTGTTCGCTATCATTAGAATATTCAATTTTTTTTCCTATTAAGGTTTTTTTAAATTTTTCGTAGTCTTTATCGGATAATGTAAACTCATTTGGTGAGTCAATAACGAAGCTATCTACTGACAATTGATTAACATAATTAAAAATAAAATCATTGTAGATAAGTGTTTCCGAAAGTTTGGAGAAATAATTTGGTTCAATTTTAATATCTGGAAATACCCCTCTAGCATCTTTTACTTCTCTTCCATTTTTTGTGTAATAATTTTTAATCAAACTATCTGCAATCTCATCAGCAGTCCCCAGTGGACTTTTGTTGGAATAATCTAATTTTTGAATACACCTTCCACTTGGGGTGTAATATTTAGCAACAGTTAGTTTAATTTTCGAACCAAATTTTAAATCTTTTGTTTGTTGCACTAATCCTTTTCCAAAACTATTTTCTCCAACAATAACACCACGATCTAAATCTTGTATACAACCAGAAACAATTTCACTAGCAGAGGCAGAGTAAGAATCTATTAATACAACCAAGGGTATATTTAAATCTACTGGGATATTTCTTGTTTTATAAGATCTGTTTATTTCCTGCATTCTACCTTTAGTTTGTACAACTAATTCATCTTTTGGAATAAAAAAATTAACAATGTCTACCGCTTGTATTAAAAGCCCACCTCCATTGCCTCTAAGGTCTAATATTAACTTTTCAATGTTCCTTGTATTTAGCTCATCAAATGCTTTTTTTACATCACTGCTTGCTTTGTCCGTAAAGGAGTTTAGCTTGATATAACCAACTTTATTTTTTAATTCTTTGTAATAAGGAACAGAAGGAATATTTATTTTTTTTCTTATTACCTCAACATCTTTTATTTTTAGAAAACGTGTTGTTTTTATTGCTACTGGGGAGTCTGCTGATCCTTTTAGTAATTGACTAATTTCTTCTATTGATTTTCCATAAACAGACATGCCGTCTACTTCAAGTATGGTATCGCCTGCTTTTATTTGTGCTAAATGAGCTGGAGAGTTTTCATATGGTTCAGCAACAACAACATAATCCCCTTGTTTTATAATTGACGCTCCAATGCCACCATATTGTCCTGTGGTCATCAATCTAAAATCTTCAATATTGCTTTCAGGAATATAAACGGTGTATGGGTCTAATGATTTAAGCATTGCATCAATGGCGTTTTTCATGAGTTCCCCTGGAAGCGGTTGGTCAACATAATAATTGTTAACTCTTTCGTAAATTGAAGCTAATATTTTTAAGTTTTTAGTTATCTCAAAATAGTCGTCATTATTGTTTTGTCTATTCGTTGAAAATGAGCTAATTAAAACAAAAAACACTGCAAGAAAAAAGAGTACTATTGCTTGAAAATTAAGCTTTTTCATTAGTTGAGAGTTTTTTATTAAAAATACGAAATGTCTCATTTAGACCTTTTTGAATTGCTAAAAAAGTAGGGGTTTTTGAACCAATATAAGAAACACAAAAAATAATTCTTTTGGATGAGTTAGGATGGTAAATTTCCATCTTATTAATTACTGCCTTAAGTTGTCTTTTAATTCTATTTCTATCAACAGCCTTTTTAACATTTTTTTTAGAAACAGAAACTAAAAAACTATCGCTTGATTGTTCTTCTTGTATAAAATAAACCAAACGAAAAGGGTAATTATTTATACTTTTTCCTTCCTTAAAAAGCGAAGAAATTACAGTGTTATTTTTTAACTTCTCTAGTTTATTAGACATTTGTTGTCTTTCTAAAAAAGTAAAAGATAATTATTAAAACAACCTAGGTAAACGTTTTACTTATTTGTTTTAATAAAATCTTCAATTGCCATTGTCATTGATGGTATTCCTGGCATTGGTGCTTTAATGTCAATTCTAAGACCTAAATCTTGTGCAGCCTTTGCTGTTGTTGGACCAAACGCGGCTATTTTGGTTCCATTTTGTTTGAATTCAGGAAAATTCTTTACCAAAGATTGTATTCCAGATGGGCTGTAAAAAACTAAAATATCATATTTAACATCCTCTAAATCTGAAAGGTCACTACAAACTGTTTTGTAAAGAACCACGTTCTTAAAGTTTATTCCATTTTTTGTTAAAGAATCAGGAATAATTTTTCGTTGTATATCTGAACACGGAACCAAAAAGTTTTCTGCTTTGTGTTTAATTATAGTGTCCATTAAATCAACTATACTTTGTTTGCCAAAAAATATTTTTCTTTTTCTGTAAACAACATAGTTCTGAAGATAATATGCAACCGCTTCAGAAATACAGAAATATTTCATATCATCTGGTACTGCAAATCTTGTTTCACTTGCAATTCTAAAGTAATGGTCTACTGCCATTCTAGACGTAAAAATAACTGCGCTAAATTCTTCTAGATTAATTCTATTTTGCCTGAATTCTTGAGATTCTACACCCTCAACGTGTATAAAAGACCTGAAATCAACTTTTAATTTAAATCTTTCTGCTAAATCTCTATAGGGGCTTTTTTGAGTTTTGGGTTCCGGCTGAGAAACTAAAATTGATTTGATATTCACAATACTATTTTTTTTATTTTCACTTTATTTCCCCTGTAGTAAAACATAAACGATTAAAACAGGTAAAATTTCAAGAGTGCAAAGGTACAAAATTAAATGTATTAATAAAAATCTCTGTTGTCTACCTGTTGTATATAGCGTAAATAATCGAATTATATATAACACGAAAACTACCAACAAGTATGCTAAAAAAACAGCATAACTAATGTTGTTTTTAGAAATGATTAAATAGGAGATTATTGGAATAGATATAATCGAAATGCTAAGAATAAAATGAGTAAAATATGTAATATTTTCTTTGAAAAGAGATTGGTTTTCAAAAAGATAACCTAAAGACTTTGAAATTAATAAATACCCAAAAAAACACAATGCAACAGTAAAAAATGATTTAATAAAAAGAACAATCGAAACTTGTTGATACAACAAAACAGAAATTAAAACTGACATTAACAAAACAACAGTAAAAAACTTTAACGCATTAAACGATTGATTGTGTTGTTCCTTATTTAGTTGTTTAAAATCGTGGTAGCTAAAAATGGATTTGATTAAAAATAAATTACTCCTTTTTTTATTTTTTAATACTACTAATAAAACCAAAGAAGCTAAAACAGGAATTAGCAGCCAATTATTTGGAGCTATTATTCTAGTAATTAGTTCTGATTCCATTTACATACTTAATTTTCTATAAAATTAATGTATCTAACAAAAAAGTAGACTTTTCATTATGATTTATTTATCTTCGCAAACCTTCAAAAAAAAGGAAGCTAATTATGTCTAAAACTTTTCCAGAAAATAGCGGTTTAAATCTTGCTGAAATAGCTGATGAAATTCAACTGAATTGGGAAAAAGAAAACACCTTTAAAAAGAGTGTTTCTTCTAGACCAAAAGGAAATCCTTTTGTTTTTTTCGAAGGCCCTCCTTCAGCTAATGGTCTTCCTGGAATTCACCATGTTATGGCAAGGGCGTTAAAAGATCTTTTTTGTCGTTACAAAACATTGAAAGGCTTTAGAGTAAACAGAAAAGCAGGTTGGGACACACATGGTTTACCTGTTGAATTGGGCGTTGAGAAAGAGCTTGGAATAACAAATGAGGATATTGGTAAAAAAATCACTGTAGACCAATACAATATCGCTTGCAAAAAAGCGGTAATGAAATACACAGATATATGGAATAATCTCACAAAAAAAATGGGTTATTGGGTTGATATGGAAAACCCATATGTAACCTATGAAAATAAATATATTGAATCTGTTTGGTGGTTAATTGGACAATTATACAAGAAAGATTTAATGTATAAAGGATATACCATACAACCTTTTTCTCCTGCTGCTGGAACAGGTCTTAGTTCTCACGAATTAAATCAACCCGGGACCTATAAAAATGTAAAAGACACCACTGTTGTTGCTCAATTTAAGCTAAAAAACCCTAAAAAAATTGGTGTAGATGAGGCTCATTTTTTAGCCTGGACTACCACCCCATGGACACTTCCATCCAACACAGCACTAGCTGTTGGTAAAACCATTGATTATCTATTGGTTAAAACCATTAATCAATACACTGGTAAATCCGTTAATGTTATTCTTGCTAAAAATCTACTAGATAAATTAATTCCATTAGAGAACGAAGCTAATATTGTTAAGCGCTTAAAAAAAGACAACCCAAACTTTTCTGGTGATTACGCTAAAACAGCTCTTGAAATAATAAAAAACCAACGTCAAATAATAAAGGAGTTTAAGGGAGAAGAATTGGTTGATATAAAATATGAGCAACTTCTGCCTTATGCACTGCCATATCAAAATGCAGAAAATGCTTTTAAAGTTATTGCTGGTGATTTTGTAACCACTGAAGATGGAACCGGAATTGTACACATTGCTCCAACTTTTGGACAGGATGACGCCATGGTTGCTAAAGAGGCTAATGTTCCTCCAATGCTGGTCTTAGACGAAAACCAAAACCCCGTTCCTTTGGTTAATTTACAAGGAAAATTTAGACCTGAAATGGGTGAGTTTTCTGGAAAATATGT
>MDTA01107124.1_pt1 | contig 10415 bp, 24 predicted proteins | sample 811151 | NCBI WGS metagenome assembly MDTA01 (sample SAMN05326648, study PRJNA326480) | marine metagenome | isolation source: seawater | place: Indian Ocean: South | collected 2010 | reverse complement strand
CTACCTTTAGCGAGGTCGTGTCCTTCGTATTTGTCTGTGTCAATCATTCAATCAACTCCTGTATGCGCTTTATGATACTCCACATATCTGTTTTCGTGGTTTCAAACTCATCAAGTATATCTTGCATTCCACTACGCAACCGCTTGACTTCTGCGAGCAGGAGTGGTGCGTCGGCTATGAGGTTTTTGTCGGCTTCTTGCCATTCAACTGATAAGTTCCCAACAGTCCAACACCTATTACTTAGTTGAACAGGTTTCCACGGTGCGGGTGTGTGTCCTTTGTATTTTCTTGTGTCAATCATCCAATCAACCCCAATATCTCATCAAATCCCTTAAGTTGCTCAAGAATGTCATACTTGTCTTGTAAGAGCCAGTTCAGTTCTCGCAAGGACTCAAGTTCTTGCTGGTAGTTTCTCACCACTTCACGCTTCTCCTTGTTTTCTTCACGCAACCGCTTGACTTCTGCGAGTGCCCATAAACAATGTACTCGCTCAATTCTCCCTTCATTCATAGCATTCTCAAACTCTTCGTATTTGTCTGTGTCAATCATTCTACTCACTCCTAAACAACCACAAACTGAACAAATCCTCGTCAAGTTTGCTGAACAAATCATCTCTACTGAGGTCGTGTTCACCAACATGGCGAACCGCAGTTATGAACGCTTCACGCAATCGCTTGACTTCTGCCTCAAGGTTCGCTATCGTTTGTCTTGATGCCCAATCAAATGTAGGGTGTTCTCCATCAATCACTTCACGCAACCGCTTGACTTCCTCTCGTTCCTTTTGCAATTTTTCATTGAAGCCTTTGATTATGTTTCCAACGCCTATTGTTTTTTCACTCATGTTTATTCCTCTGTGTAATTCCATCCGTTCTGTTGCTTCAATCGCTTGACCAATTCCTTGACCAAACTTTGTCGCTCTTGCACGTCGCCGCCATCGAGCACTGCTCGGACGACTTCACGCTTGGCTTCGACAACCCTGTCGAAGTGCTCGTCGATGCTGTTCACAACGGATAGGTAAACAGCGCTGACGCTTTGGCTCTCCTGACCAATGCGATACACACGGTCTTCGGCCTGTTCTTCATCGGTCGGCACCCATTCTCGTTCAAGGAAGAGAACGGTGTCAGCCGCAGTGAGTGTGATACCTTCTTTCGCAGCCATGGTGTTACAGACGAGTACGTCAATGTCACCGGCTTGGAAGGCTTCGACTCGCAACTGTCGTTCGTTACTGTTGACATCACCACTGATGGTGGACACAGTGTAGTTCTTACCCATGCCATCGACAATGCCTTTGAGCACGTCACGGTGATGGGTAAAGACAACCAGTTGCTTGTCGGTCTGTTCCAAGTATTGCTTTATCCAATCAACAGCAAACGGAACTTTGATGCGACCACAGATGTGACGCAGTTCGTTCAGCATGTTGAGCATGTAGCCTTTGGGTAGTGGTACGCCACGAGCAGCGTGTGAGTCAATGACCTGCCAGTGTTCCTCTTGAGTCAGGTCATACTCTTGGCGTTCTGTCTTAGTGAGTTCCACTGGAATGAACTGACGAACCTTGTCGGGCAACTCGGTGAGTACCTCAGACTTGAGCCTGCGAATGCACAGGTCTCGTGTCCGTTCATTCAGTTCCTTGATGTTGCTCGCACCAGTGAAGTCCCATCCGAAGCCGTTGTGCCACGGGTCACAGTAGCGTTGCTTGTAGTCCCACTCAGAAGGGAACTGTTGCGGACGCAGTGTGTTCAGTGAGTTGAAGAACTCCGATGGTCGGCTTGAGATAGCCGTACCACTGAGTGCAATGACTTTGTCGATTGAGCGAGCCAAGTCAATCGTTGCTTCGGTGCGTTTGGCTTTCTTGTTCTTGAGATAGTGAACCTCGTCGATGACCATTATCTTCGCCCACAGTGATTGCAGTGATTGACTTTGTTTGCCAACAAGGTCGTAGTTGATGATGACAATGTTGGTGTCCTCAATGGCTTGCTTACCAGTGTTGACAACAGACACAGTCTCGTCAGGCATCCAACGCTGAACTTCTTTGAGCCAGTTGTACTTGACGTTGGATGGTGCGACGATAATCATGGGTCGTTGAGTCGGGTGAAGTGCAGCGTATGCAATCGCTTGGATGGTCTTGCCAATCCCCATCTCGTCACCAATCAAACAACGTCCGTCGCTCGCCTCAGCGAACGCAACGCCAACCTCTTGGAATGGATAGAGTTCAAGACCGTCGGGCAACGCCTCCTTGAGTCGTCGTCGCAGGTCGTCGGCATCAACCTCCTTGAGTTCAGTTGCACCACTCATCTCGACACGTTCGATGCTGTCCTCAATCTCCTGTTGGATTTGTGGACAGTCGATGATTGCCTGAGCCAGTGGTTTGTAAATGTCCTCCAACAATCCATGCAATGTTCTCGCCTGTCCGATTGGGATGGTCCAACACTTCTTGTCAGGATTGAATCGTCTACCTGAGATGGCTCGCACCGTCAGTCGCACTGAGTCTCGCAAGCCCTCGTCAGGAATATACGGCCAGTGCAATTCCAACTGACCACCATTCACTTCCACCCACACATCACTGGGCGAGCGCACATCAGCATCACCCACCAATGCATACAGGGCGGAGCAATCATACCCATGCCCTACCAGCACTTCACACGCCTTGATGATAGTGCCTCTTGCTTGCTGCACTGACCATGCCTTCTTATCCCCTTCCCACTTCACTTGGGGGAAAGGCAAAGCACTCTTGAGCGCATCCTTCGCATCAGCATTGTACGCAAAGCGCAAGGCAACGCGTGCACCAAACCTATCACTGTATTGTTCAACCTCAACTTTCATTCAATTACCTCGTATCTCTTCGTCTCTTCATCGAAACGGATGAAACCGTACACCAACATCAAGTGCCTCACATCTTTACCGAATGCTTGATTGCATTGATTGGGCTTGCTCCATTCTTCGACTATCTTGTCTCGGAACTCACGCAGTTGCCTGAGTTCTTTCTGTGCTACTCGTAGTGCTATCATTGTTCCACTCATAGTGTCACGCCCAGTTGTTCAAGTGCGTTCTCAATCTCGCTGAGTTCATCCTCGATTCGACAAAGCACATCTTCGTACTCCATCTCTCCATGATGCGAACCTTCGACACCAACTTGACTGCAATATCCCTCAACCTCCGAGATGTAATGCAGCACATATTCAACTGCGTCTTTCGCACGTTCCAGCGTCTTTATCTTGTCTTTCAAATCGTCAATGTTCATGTTCATTCCTCCTCATCCCAAACGATGTCGTCGAGCAAGTCGCCGTTGCGATAGTTCTTGAGCATCGCAATCAGGTAGCCCTGCGTAATGGTGAGTACGCCCAACCTCGATAAGTGTGGATGGTCCTCTTGATGTTCTTGCACCAAGAGATGCACTGAGTTTTCAAAATGTTCTGCGTCAATTATTTCGTGTATCATATTCATTCCTCCTGTGGTGTGTCCTTGAGTGACCACTCTTGGTGTGCATCATTCCAGTGAAAGTACATACCGTTGGACAGTGGCTTGCTCGTGTCGTAACTGAGATGTTCCTCAAAGTAGTGTTGGATAACATCGTCCGCATCAAGGTAAGTATCTTGATGTGGGTTGAGTTCACGAATGATGAATGTCTCAATGAACTCAGCATCCTTACAGATGCGTTTGTATGTGAGCGTCGGTGCTCCGACGAAGCAGTCGCTGTATCGCTTGTACCCTGCTTTGCGCCATGTGTCCTCAGCCACACACTTCATGATGGTGAACTGGAACTCCTCACGTGAGGTGTTGCCCACGTTGCACGACCATTCGTTGTCAGCCATGCGCTGTACGAAGTCTCGGTCTTTCAACACATCAAAGAGCAGTCGCTCCGATGCTTGAAGTTCCTGTTGCCATTCGGTCAACTCCTCATCTTCGTCAGGTTGGTATCGACCTGCTGCACATCGGACAAACTTGCAAGCGTGTATGGCTACAGCGAATCGTTCAGTCGCTTCATCCACACCGATGTTGTTGTATCGGTCAGGTGCGTTCTCGATGTCAGGATTGATTCGACCAATCCCTGCGGTCATCGCAAGTGCTCCCATCTCCAATGAGTGGAGTAGTTCAATCTCGTTCGGGGCAAAGCCCTTTTCTGTTGCGTTCTTTATTCCTACCATTAGTGGCATGTTCATTCCTCCTCTGTGTATTCCTGTGCTTCGTATGGGTCAACCGTCTCAGGGTCGTAGGCCTCAGCGTACAGACAGACAACCTCCATGCTCGGAGCCTTGCCTGCCAAGATGTTGGCTCGGCACTCATCGCCCTCCTCATCTGAGTTCGGTGGGATGAGTCCGGGCTTGATGCCAACGTCCTCGCTGCGTACGAAGTTCCACGAACTGTTCATCCGTAGAACGACAGGCTGGTCAGGATGCCAGCCAGCCAGTTGTGCAATCAACTCTTTCACGGTCGTGCCGTAGTGGTTCTTCCACTTGTCTTGCGTCTGTTGGTCAACGAACATTTTGTTGTTGTTCGCATCAAAGATACGACGAAGCGTAAACGAATTGTACGGTCGCTTGCTGTCTATCTCTCGTTCTTCTTCTGTCATGTCTTGCCAATGTTTTATCTCAATCATTCAATCATCTCCTTTTGTATTTTCTTAATGTCCTCAAGTGTGTTTCGCCACATGGCGATGATGTAACCAATCCATTCAACCAGTTCATCCACGTCATCCTCCATCCCGTACTCTTTCAAGTCACGATGTGTAATCTGTGCGTCACCGTTCCAGTGGTGGTTGTATGCTAATTCATCTAATGCTGCTGGGTCAATCATTCAATCATCTCCTTCATCTTGTTGTAAATGTCGTTCATCACTTCGTGCCAGTCCTTGCTCGCTTGGTACTGTACCTTCGTTGCAGCGACCAAGCGCTCAGCCAAAGCAGGTAACTGCACCACGAGTGTGCCGTCAATGATGCGAGCGTCGTCCTTAATCTCCCAAATCATTTTTTGGTAGTCAGGCTCATCCATGAGGTCGCCAGCCTTATACTCCTTGTCCAGTTCCCTGTACTCATAACGGTCAGGGTCATTCACGATGAACCGTGTGCTGTACGACAGGCCAAATGACCATGCACCATGTGAACTGCTTGTGCTGCCACACCGATACGCATCGAATGTCTTGAGTAGGCACTCACGAATCTTGTCTTTCGACAGCACTCCTTTAGCGTTCTTCTCCTCGTTTTCGACACGTAGCACAATGTTTCCAAGATGTTGTCGCTGTACTCGCAATGCCTCTTCGTCCTTGAATGCAGTGCGCTTGTCCCAGTGTGCATCAACGATTGCTTGCCAATTCTCCATCCCTTTACGCTTGATGTTGAATTGGTTCCACACCACTGTCGATGTGATACCACGGTAGTTGCCTCCGTATCGTCGGTAGAGTGTGTACGGTACGTTGAGTCTTACGTACTGTACATCACGGCTGTAACCACGTGGGTTCTTCGATGAGAAAGCGTATTGCTTTCGGTGTTCTTCAAGCCAAGCCATGCTTGACTTGATTTCTTCCTCAGTCATTTGCTCACTAAGTTGTTTCATCGTCGTCTTCGTACGTTCCTCAGGGTCGGGCGTGTAGTACACATAACGACCTTTCAAAATCGTAAGTAGTTTGTTCACGTTGGGTGGTACATTCGTCCACCCAATCTTGCTCGTCTGTTCTTTCCATTCTGTCTTTGTTCCTGTCATTCAATCATCTCCCAGTACCATTTTGTTTGTTACCTCTCGGTCACCGAGTACCCAACGGAGTGCGTAGGTTGCACCCTGCAATCCCTTGTAGTTCCTCATGTGATGCGCTCGCTCCTTAGTTGAGAGGTCTCTGTCGAAGGACGCTTCCTTACGTCGTGCACGTTCATGCTCGACGCGTTCAAGCAGGGCTTCAATCTCAGCCCATGTTCGTTCGTATGTAAATTCAATCATAGTCTGTCACCGTTCCAGTCGTACTTCCACAGTCCGAAGTCGCCGTCTTCCCATGCCCAATTGAGATAGTACTCACGCTTGCCTTCGATGAAGGGTGGTCGTAGTGTGTTCTCGTTGAGCCAGTCCACTGCAAAGTTGGACAGATGTGCCAGTCGGTTGAACTGGTCGTCGGTCAGGTCTATAACCGTAGCCGTGAAGTCCACGTCAGCCAGTGCCCCCCAATCAGCCAGCATCTCGTGCTCGTGTGCAAGGTTAATCAGTCGCCAAGCATTGTATGCGAATCCGAATGCTCCATCAAAGTAACATCCGACATCGTCGTCTGTGTACTCAGCGATTCGGCTCGGCTTGTCTTCGTCGTGTTGTAGTTCTATCCATTTCATCTTAACAACTCCTCGTGTTCTTCCATCTTGCCTAAGAAAATGACGCAGGCAAGGTGTTGGTATTCAAGTGGGCGACTGCCCACTGGGACAGCGATGCCCCATATGTCTTCACCGCAGTGTGTACATTTGTATGCTGCCATCTCAAAGCCACCTGTGATTGATTGCGTAGCCACCTGCTGAGTCAGGCTCGCCGTTGCGACGACCATGTGGTTCAGGTGTACCGTCAGGCCAAAGGACTTGACCAAGACTGTAAATGACATGGAAGCCCATGTCCATGCCACAGCCTCCAACCTTGATGGCATAGTATCGGTCACTGTACTTCCAGTCCAGTGCCTTCGCCACAAGATAAGTGAAGTCGTAAGGATAGTCGTCTTTGATTTGACGCACCTTGATGAAGCGGGTCATGCCCGACTTCGTGACGTGTTCCAGTTGTGTGTAAAGTGTGTCGTTGGGTTTGATTGCTTCTCTTAGTTTCTCTATTGCTTCTTCTCTGTTCATGTTCATTCCTCCTGTAGTTTGTTGAGCATTTCTACGATGCGTGTTCCCCATCGGTCGTCGCACCATGTGGCGAGTTCAAAGATGAGTTCGTCATCGAATCCGTAGTATTCATCATTCATGGCGTCGATGAGGTTTGCACCCGTATCACCGTAGCCAATCATGTGCATCATCAAGTCAAACATTGCTTCGCTTACCATTCTCATGCCTCCCAGTATTCTTCGTAGATGAATTCCTCAGTCTCGATTCTGATTTTCAGTTCGCTCATGTTTCATTCCTCTCGCTTGGTAAGGTTCTTGATAACACCGAAGCACTCGTCGAAGGCTCCGCAAATTCGTTCCATGCGACCATCTAATTCGATGATGGCATCGGCGAGGCTATCGTTGTCGATGACATACTTGTCGTAGTCGAACTCAAAGTTGTCCAGTGTGTAATCCATAATCTCACTCTCGTTGTTGTCCCACAAGAGTTCAGCAACTTTGCGATGTATGTTTTGTCCGAGCAACTTGTTGAGGAGTGCATCCTCGATGTTCTCAAATTCGATGCGCTCCTCAAGTTCGTAAGCGATGTCGCTAAGGTCAAGTTCTCCAGCGACGTCGCATGCATCCATGTTGTATGCAACGTCATGTGCATCAATGTATGTCGACAAGTCGTGGAAGCATATGTTCTCACTAACACGTCCAACCACTTCATGCATGTCGAAGTGTTCGCTCAACTCTTGTGCAAGGTCAGGCATCTCGCTCAACTTCACCGAGAGTTGGTCGTAGTCAATACCGTCCATCAGGCGGTCGTCAATCTGTGCGTCTACAATTTTCTTAATCCATTTTCGTATCATGTTCATTCCTCCTCAGTGTAACACTCAGGGAACTGTTCTTGTCGGGTTGCTTCGATGGCATCCCACTTGGATTGCAGTTCATCGCTTGGGGTCTTGTCGATACTGGCATACATCCACAGCGTACCGTAGCCCGTCAGGTAAAGTTCCATCGTCGGGATAGCCGAGACAAAGTTCCCACTATCAAGCGTACGTGGTGCGTCGGCGTTCATTCGGTCCCACGTTCTCTTGATGAGTTCCTTTGCCTTCGTCATGCTGAGTTCAACACACGCAAGGTCACCGCTTGTACAAACGGTAATCTTCACGGGGTCTCCTCGTCGCCACTTGGGAACTGATTCGTCGCTCGCCCTGTCTTTGTGTACTTGGACAAGGTAGGTCAGTCGGTTCAGCGTATCGGCCTTCGTTAGTTCTGTGTATCTGTCTTCGTTTTCTTGTGTCATATTCATTCCTCCATTCGGTTGTCGTTCTCACGCATCACTTCTTCGATGATGGGTGTTAAGTCAGCACAAGGGTCTCCCCCTCGCATTAGATTTCGTATCATTGCTTTGTCAATTTCTTTTATTGTAGGTTTTCTGTACATCGTCATTCCTCCTTTGGGTTGTTTCGTTCTTCTCTTTCTTGCTTCTTTAAATAGGGCAATCCATTTTCGTTGTTCTCATGTGTAGTCTTGTTTCTTCTCTCCCAAATAGGACACATAGTCCAGTTCCAATTGGGCGAGGATGTGTCGAAATGTTGTCTCATGTTTTCGCATAATTCGCACATACAATTTTCTCTTGATGTCATTGTGATTCCTCCTGTGTGTCCTCAAGAATGAGGACGAGTTCCATTGTGCCATCAGCAAATGTGATGAGCATGTGTGGCGTTGCTTCTCCGTGTCGTGTCTGTATCATCTGTTCACCCCATAGCCCAAGCCGACTGGCTTTTCGTGTGTGATTCGACAGTGCTTGCAGGTGTAGTAACTCCAAACATTTGGAGGACTCAACGCTGTTGTGTATCGATGGCATCGACATTGGTCATCTTCTCCGTGTCGTGTTTGTATCATTCAACCAAACCTCCTGTCACCATGCAGCGATAGGTAGTGCGACCGTAGTAAGGTAGGTCTTCAATGGCATCCAACAAGTCCATTTGACTGTCGAGCAATCCGTGAATCCTCTCACGCATTTCAGGTATGTCATACATCATAGACCAAAGCGTATCTAAACGCTCGATGATGGGGCGACGATAGTAACTTCTTTTCAGTATGCTTGTCATTGTCTCACTTCCTTTCCGTTGTCGTGCAAGTGCTTACCGCACTCGCCACAGTTCTTGTAGTAACAGATGTAAAAGTGTACGCAGTCCTTGCAGTTCTCAATCATATTGTTTCATCTCCTTTTCTATCTGTGCCCACGGGTCGTCGAACTCCAAGAAGTATTGTACCCATGAATCAATGTCATCGAGCATCACATCTCTTGGTGTTCCGCCGTGCTGACTGCACATCATGTACAGCATAACACTGGTCAGGAATTGTTTATCTTCAAGTGTATATCCATAAGGGTCAGGCTTGGGTTTCATTGTATCATCTCCATGTTGTGTATGTTCCATCATCGTTAGCAACGAATGAGGTGTAGCCGTTCTCGCCCATGTGTGTGGCGAGGTCTCGTTGTTCCTGAGCACGCTCAGCCTGCTCTTGTTTGTACTCGTCAGTCTTGGAGTACTCAAGCCAGCGCTTGTGTTCAGCCTCCTCCTCTTCTACGAGTAGTTGGTAGGGTGTCTTGTCAACAGCATCGAACTTGTCGTGTGTGAAGAAGTCGCCACTCATGTTGGTAATGATGTGGACAATGTGTTGTCTCTTTCGTGAGTAGTCGTACCATTTGAATCGAATGTCTTGCTTTACTTGTGCGGTTTTAATGTACTCAAGGTTCTTGTTGAATCTTGCAAGTGTTGACTCGTGAACTTTGTGAGCGTACTCTTGTTGCTCACCACCATAGTCCGTTGCACGCCAGCCTTTCGTCGGCATACCGAAGTAGGAGTGTGGCAGGTTGTGATAAGCCCTCATGAGTGGGTCTAATTCTGTTAGTATCTCGACAGTCATGCAAGCCTCAGCATAGCGAGGGGACACTTTCCACTCGTCTCCCATGTTGTTCCAGTCGTCAGGAGCCTCATTGTGTAGCATCTCGTTCGCCAACTCCTCTATCGCAGCGGCGATTGATTCAGTCGTGGTAAATAGAAACCGCTTGATGTCAGCAGGTTCGTCGTAGTCGTATGTTTCTCTCCGTTGTTTGTAAATCATTACTGGCATTACTGGTTCAACTCCCGTGCTAAGTCAGCAGCGTTCTCACGCTCGGTGATTGAATCGAGTGTGTCATATATCGATTCATTGACGGCATGCGAGATGTTGTATCGCTCAATGCGACGAACCAACTGCTCGACTGTGCTTTCACTCACGTGGTTGCCACACTTTGTGCAAGTAAAGTTGCCTTCGTAGTTGCGAATAAGTTCGACAAGGTTGCCTTCTTTGTCACGTGTCCACTCAAGTGAATCACGACGGTCGAGAAGTATGTCAAGAGAACGCTCAAGCGTGTCAGGCATTTGCTTGAATCGCTTGTCCATGCGTGGCCCTTCGTGACCATTACACCATTTGATTGGTTCTTTGAACTGGCGACGAGCCTTGACTCGACGTGAAGGCTGTGGCTCAGTCGGCTCAGGAGCGTCAGCCCAGTGCCGCCAGTTGGTGTTCGATTGCGTGCTACGTGTTTGTTTGTTCTTGTGTTTTTTCATGTTTATTCCTCCATTGATATTGTGAAT
>MDTA01208067.1_pt1 | contig 10416 bp, 13 predicted proteins | sample 811151 | NCBI WGS metagenome assembly MDTA01 (sample SAMN05326648, study PRJNA326480) | marine metagenome | isolation source: seawater | place: Indian Ocean: South | collected 2010 | reverse complement strand
TGTTCAGGATATTGGAACACCTGTGAGAAATATGCATAGTCCCGTTGAAGTTGTTAATAAAAAATCTATAGATTATACATATAAATTACTTAAAATGTACTTAAAATCATAGAAATAACATATAAAATGATATTAAGAAGCGGCTTTAAATATAATTTTAATACACTGTATGTAAAACGCAAAGTATCTTTAAAATCAAAAAATAATATCAGTAATATAAACCATGATTCTAATAAAACTAACGATATAAATGACGATACTTTAAGATGTAGTATTTGTTTCATAGATTTTGAAAAAAACGACGTAATTTGTATTTGTGACACTAACTATAATAATCACTCATTTCATAAATCATGTATACTTGAATATATAAATTATTCACAGAGTCCATATGTTTGTCCATATTGTTTAACTGAAATGAATTTTAAATATAAAAAAGTATAATTATTGTTTGTATAATATTTTAATAAAAAATTTACTAAAATATTAATCGTCCTTTTTATTTGTTTTTGAACGTGTTTGTATGCCTTCATATTCATCTTTAAGTTTTGTTGATTGACTTTCAGATTCTTTATTATCATTTACATCACTTGTAATCCCTTCTTCTTCATTATTATTCATTTCTTCAATAGTTTCTTCAATAGTTTCTTCTTGCAGTTCCTCTGTCGGGTCATCTATTATGTTATCTGTAACTTCATCTTCAGTATTTATAAATTGATTACCTGCGTCATACTGCTTAATAATATCACTTGTTGAAAATTTTTTGATGTAATTAACAATTATATCTATAAGTTTATAAATATTTTGTTCTAAATCATAATTTTTCTCATAAAAAGTATATGCGTAAAAAGGTGCCAAATAAATATTATGATACTTAAGTTCAACAAGTTGTCCATAACTTTTATTAGTTAACTTATGATATCCAACTGTTAAAAATAATCCACTAAGTACATAATCTATTAGACTTATTATTTTGTAATAGGGTAAAATAAAACTTAATATTACTGACGTAAATCTCAGTAAAAGTAAAAATTTTGTCATTGAACGACCAAGCCATGAATTGATGTTGTAATATAATACACTATACCCAATAAAAATAATATCTGGTATACTTTTAATAAATCCTCCATTAATTACTGTTATATCGTCAAATAACATTAAATTTGAGAGTAAAAACATAACTATAGCAATTGGAACGTATTCGGCATATTTTTTATGATCGTAATAATTATCAAATGTTTTATACATTGTTGTCAATTTTTTAATACCACATACACTAGAATTTTCATTTATCATTTCACTTAAAAAATTATCACCACTCATTAATAATTAATAATATTTTATCTTTAATATCAGATATATTTACTTAAAATCCTAGTATTTAGAATATTTAATGACAGAGTACTATGATATTTTAGGCGTAAATAGAACTGCCGATGATAAAGAACTCAAAAAGGCGTATAGAAAATTAGCTCTTAAATGGCATCCTGATAAACATAGTGAAAATAAAGATAAGGCTGAATCAGAATTCAAAAAAATTAGCGAAGCCTACAGTGTGTTAAGTGATAAAAATAAAAGACAGGTATATGACCAATATGGTAAAGAAGGTTTAGATAATATTGGTGGTGGATTCAATCCAGATGATATATTTAAAAAATTCTTTGGTGGTATGGGTGGTGGTCTTGGCGAAACTATGAGTGGAGGATTTGCAGGAGCTTTTGGAAGTTCTATGTTCGGTAATATGTCTGAGATGTTTCAACAAAATCAAACTAAAGGTTCTGATAAAAGAAGTGAAATTAACATTTCTATATCTGATATGATGAATGGTAGCAATAAAGTATTTAATATTTCACATAAGGTACACTGTTTAAAATGCACTGGCAGTGGTATAAAGGATGGTTCAAAACCAAATACTTGTCCAACATGCCAAGGTTCGGGAATTTGTAATGTAGTAAGACAATTAGGACCTATGCAAATGAATCAACAATTTCCGTGTAATAATTGCAATGGAAAGGGTGTAATTGTATCCGAATCAGATAAATGTGAAGTATGTGCTGGAAAAAAATTAATTAGTACTACCGAGAAAATTTCAATTACTATACCAAAAGGAGCCAAGCAAGGAGAAAATGTTATTGTTAAAAATATGGCTGACGCAGTAGAAGATAAACCTGAAATTGGTGATTTAATTCTTATATTTAGAGAAAAAAATTCAAAGTATGAATCAAGAATTGGTAATAATTTAGTTGTTAAGCAGTCAATATTTTTATCTGAGGCTTTAACTGGATTAAATAGAATTTACCATCATCCTAATAAAAATAAAATTAATATAAAATATGATGACATAATTACCCCGGAATCTAAATTTATAGTTAATAATTTAGGCTTTTACGATAAAAATACAAATAAAACGGGCGATTTAATATTTATTTTTAACATTATTTTTCCAGTAAAAAAAGAATTAGATTCCAAACGATGTGAAATTATAAAAAGAATATTTCCTATGCGAAAACCAGATGAAATAGATAATTTAGAAATTTATAGTCTGCAAAAAACAGATGAAGATACATCAGTCAATCATTTAGCAGATGATAAATTTACTAATGATGACGAAGAACATCCACAACAATGTGTACAACAATAATAATATTACTTAAATAAGAATATTTTTTTATTTAAAGAATAAATTTGATATAATGTTTTCTTTATATTATAAATTATATAATGAATTCTTCTGTAAGTCTTGAAAACTCTGAAATTAATAATGCAATAAAACAGCTATATAATAGTAAACTTAAAGAAATATTTGCTGAAATTTCATGTGAATATGGTATTTCTATTGATAAATTATACGAAAAATATTTAATTGAAAATCTTGAAACAGATTCTGTTAATCTAAACACTAATAAAAAGAAAAAACGAAAAAAAAATAAAACACTCGAACCAGAACAGTTGTGTATGGCGAGAAAGGCCGATGGAGACCAGTGTACACGCCGAAGAAAAGACTGTAGTGAGTTTTGTGGTAAGCACTCAGGTAATCTAAAATATGGACGCATTGATGACGATACAAAACATCCTTCTGAAAGTTTTATCCAATGTACGCCTATTACTATCGATAATGTCGACTACCTTATTGATAGTAATAAAGTTGTATATAGTTATAATATTGAAAACCCTGAAATTATAGGTGGTCTTAATAAAGAAGGCAAGTTGATTAAATTAAATGAAAGTATGGTTAATACCGATTCGTATGCTAACATTTAATCTTCGTCTGATAAATCAAAGTCTATTTCTGACTCAGAATCTGAACCATAATCTATTTCACTTTGAGGCGTATTAACTTTTTCTTCTAATTCAATTTCCAATTGTTCACTTGCAATTCTAAATAATTCATTAAGTTCATCATTATATTTACTAATAATAGTATCAGGAATAATTTCAGCAAACCGCTCTATACATTCTTTAATAGTGGGTCTTTTAAACGGATGTAAGCTGACCATACTAGTTATAAGTTCATGTAATTTTGTTTTTAAAGCTTCGTCTGATAACTCTATTTTACTGCGTTTTAAAATTTCACTAAATGACTGACCTAAACTAAAAACATCCCATTTAGACTGAATTAAGTGTCCACTTACATCAAAAGTATCATCATCAATTATTTTTTTTACAAATACATCTATCATAAATTCAACTAGACTTTGAAATTGGGCTTGTTTGTCTTCTTGATGAAAATGTAAACTATAGTCACTGTATAATTTAAAAAGTTTTGCAGCTTCTCTTATTATGATAACTATAGATTCTTCTTGTGTTTTATCACTTAGTAAATTTTGTATTTTAGTATGTAAGCCATTATTTTTTTCAGATGACAAAATTTTTAAATCTCTTGGCCAATAAACATAATCTGTTGAAGCCCAATCCCATTCATGTTCAAGTTCACCATGACTGTTTAGAATAGATTTATAATATAAAGTAGATAATCCATAATCTATAAATCTGGCAAGTTTACCCTTAAGCATTGTAATGTTTGCCGGTTTTATGTCTCTATGAACACAATCATATTTATTTAGTAAACCTAAACCAACAAGTAAATTAAAAAAATGGAGCAATAATTTGTCACTTTCAGGTATGTATTCGGTAAGTATATTTCTGTGAGTAACTATTTTATGTAAATCGTAGCCTGCATACGGTTGAATGATGTTAAATAAATCCTCTGGTTGATATTCACCATTAGAAACCATAGGACAACTATTAAATTCTTCATTTAAAAATTGTTCCTTAAGCTCGCAAATATTTTGAGGTATAACAAAAAATTTTTCGTATGATTCAATAAGATGTATATTTAGTTTAATAATATTATAATACTCTTCATATGAAGCACTTTTAGGTATTATTTTTGATATAAGATTTTCATCTTTTATATCATCTATATTACATTGATAATTTGGACCAAATACACATCCATACGTACCAGAACCTAATAATTTGCCACCGTATTGCTTAATAAAATGACTTAATTCTTCTTTTATATTCATATGTTATTATATGAATAGAATTTAATTATTTGAATTTTTAAGTATTAAATTTTTCAGCATATTCGGTTATAGTGTCAGCAAGATTATTAGTTTCAGCTTTACGACTTCCTTCAGCTATAATTTCCATATTAATATCAGATTTAGTTTTTTTACTACTGGAAACATTAACTATTTGAAATTGTGTAATTAATAAATAAAAATAAACATCGGTTAAAATAATAAAATAAAGTAACTTATGATTAACATATAGTGCAATAAAAAATAATATTGAAATAATAATTAAAGAGCTAATGTGTAAATCTTTTTTTTTTGTAAAATGCTTTAATAATAATATCATTAATATACATTTATATTTTTTCAATAATTGCAAAATATGTATCAAGTGAAGATAAGCCTTTTTTACTAAGGTCAAATTCAATATTTTTACTAATTATATTGAGTTTTATCTTACCTTTAGTAGTAAGTTTAGATATTATTTCCTTCCTATTTTCTCTTCTTATATTGTATCCATTGCCTTCCGATTCAATAGATAAATTATGAAGAAGCAATTGAGTAAGAATAATTCTAAGATGTTCCTTTTTTTTCTCATCCACGGTTTCAAGCAATTCTTCAATATCTTCTCTTGTTTCTTTATCAATTTCTTGAAAGAAACTCAACGTATAATCAATTTCTTCTTGAACTTTATCAATAAGGTTTTTAATATAAGCTTCTGTTGATATATATTCACTATGAATAGAGTCTAATGATTTTTTTATGTTACTCTGTTCTATCAATAATGTAGATTTTGCTTTAGACATTAGTGATAGTATTTCTGGTAGTTTACTTATAATATCAATCACTGAACTTATTTTATCATTGAGTACTGAACGGGGAATCACCGATTTGCTGTCACATATAAGTTTTGAAATACGCTTCATAACATTAATTCCCAATACAATTAAATCAATTGAAAATCCTATATCTATGAGATAAAGAATACACATATTATCATTAAATTGTTCTATTTCCATATTTTTCTTTCCAATAACCTTGCTTGAAAATGATATAAATATTCCAAACGGCATATTTGTACGTATCATATCCTTTTTAAATTTTTCTATTTCTTTAGTTTGAACTACAGATGTATAGTTTTTTGATTCAATAATGATATTGGCACTATCTTCTGAAATCAATTGTATATCTGATTCGTGAGCTGCACCAGATGTTCTTATAACTTGATCATTGGGAAAATAGATTTCTAATCCTTCTTGAATGAAATTCTCACCAATATCGCCTCTACTTGCAGATGTTTTAATTTTACCTGTCATTTTTTCAACAAGTTCAATCATTTTTTCATGATTTGTATCTATTGTTTTTGAAGTTTTTCTTTCAATTTCAGATATACGTTCATTAATACTTGACGTATTTTGAGCAACATGACTACAAAGATTATCTATAGCTTGTTCATTGTGCTTACTATAAAGCTCTATAAATTTATTTGTTTGTTCACTATTCTGTGTTAATGTAATTTGATTCATAACGTTATACCCAATATTCAATAATTTATTAAGATGTTGATTTATATCAATATCTGATTGTAAATTGTCAATCCAAGGATTCAGTTTTAGGTCAAGTTCGAGATGCATGAATAATATATATTATTCAAAAATCTTTATATCAAATTTAAAATTTTCTAACTTACAAATATCCAACCCAACTTCTTGAAAAGAATACATCACTAAACATAAAATATGTAAAAAATAACATACCACCTTTAATAGAAAAACTTAAAATAGTAAAGAATAGAAGAAGAACTAGATTATGGTGAATAGATGATGGTCTGCCTGTACCTAATTTCCAATTATTATGTAATGGGACAAATCTTATTATTAATAAATTAGTAATGAAAAGTAGCAATATGTATTTAAAGGATACCTTTTCAATACCAGAAATTTTTATAAGAATCCATTTTAATATAGCAAGTAATATAAATATTTTAGCAATATTTTTAATATTATTACCTCCATCTGTAAAAATACATAAATTATTACCCTTTTTTAAATTCTTATTAGTCGTAAATCCAATTGATAATACAACACGTTCTGAATCAGGGTCATTGTTTGGTGGTACTTGATGAACAGTTGTACCACCTCTGAAAAAAGCAGCATCTCCCTCATTAAAATGGATAGAATATGGAAGTCCAGTGTGGTCTTTACACTGTAATGGGCTAATATTTCCTTTTTTTTTGAAACATATAATTACATTATATATTGTATCTGAATTAAATGGATCTACATGCCATAAATGCTTCGACTCAGAACCTTTATATTTGTATATAGTAGGCAATTGTTCAATGTAATATAGTTTTTTATCAATTTTTTTTTGATATATATTTCTTACCTTTTCACGTATTTCATTAATTATTTTTATTTCATTATCTGTGTAATTATGACAACATTGATGTGTTATTGTATTTTTTCTGGTCAATGTTTTGATATCTTTTTTTTCTGGAATTTTAATACTTTGTAGTAGCTCTATTTCGCTTCTATTGAGAATTTTATGATACTTTATACAATATGGTTTCAAAATTTTACTGTAATTTAAAGAGTCGGTACGGCGATACATATTAATTAGTCTCCTTGATATATTCTCACCGTATAAATCCATTAATCCGCTATAGTCAATTGTAAATAATAATATATAATAAATAGCAAGTGATATTAGTATATTTTTTTTATAACCAGTACTTAGTTTATTAAAATTTAATTGCATTTATAATAACATTAGATATTAAAAATTCCTATAACAGGTAAGTGATCACTATTTTCACCTCTAAGACTAGATATTTGATTTGATGCTTCTCTTTGAATATCGATAATGTGTGAACTTACTAAATCAACATCGCTTGTTTTGAATATGTAATCGATTTTAGACCCAGATTCTTTACCATTTTTGCCATGAAATTCTGTATAGGTATTTCCAGTAATATTAGCAACATATTTATCTGATGCAAGTATATCTTCATAAGAATTATCTTTCACAAGTTGAATGGGTGAACTTGTTGGTACATTGTTAAGGTCACCGCATATAATTGCATTCGTAGGATTACCAATCCAATCAAATACAGATTGCAGTTGTTCTTTTTGTTCTTTTTCATCTTTTTGTATTTTTTGGTCATACAATGACTTAAGATGAACTCCTACAATTTTATAAGTATTAGAAGAAGTTTTAAGTGTTACACCAAGTGCTCGGTTAAGTTTAAAATTTGGTATATTACATACACTACAAGACTCGGTTAATGAATCTTTAATTAATAATCCAACACCTTGGTTACCTTGTTCATCGCCATTGCTATAATAATAGCTATATTTCAAACCAAACATTTGACTTATTTGGTCAGATATATATTTTACTGCTTGTAAACTTCCCATTTCTTGAAGAAAACAAATGTCTGGCGACAAAAAGCCTATATTTTTACTTATTAAATTAAGATGTTCTTTCTGTGCTTCCGGTGTATCAGGTATTGGATGTCCACATGAATCTGTATGAATATCATCTGGTAAATTCAAAAACCCCCACTCGACATTGTAGCTCATTAATCGCAATGTGGATGAGCAATCTTTATCAGAACCTAATTTACTTATTGTTCCTCCCATTTATAATTTATTCAAATAAATTATCTTTAGGTTACATTTTAGAAACCAAACTAAAATCATTAATAATATCTATTCTACTTTTAGTGTAAAAATATTTATCATAATATTTAGAAAATTCTTCCAAATTCTCAACAGAAATCCAAATTCCTCTAATTTTAGTTTGCTGTTTATAATTAATAATAAAATCCTTTACGTCCTGTTTACTTTTGCGTAAATCAAAACCTGGTTCATTAACGCGTATTGCTATTTTATGATTACCATCTTCAATAAAAAAAATACCAATTATACCAGTTGTGGTAAGGTATTTATCATATGTTATTTTGTTACAATAGCCTGGAATAATAGCGTCCCAGTAACAGTTATCATGTGGATTCATATAATCAATAAACTCGCCATGATTATTCAAACCATATTCATTAAATTTTAGTTTAGGTCTATTTTCAGTAACAATACGAAATATCTCCCTATTTAATTTCTTAATAAACTTCTTATCACACAAAATATTCATAGTTTTATATATATAAATATTATTTAACTAGAGACAATGGTCTCGCGATAGACTTTAAATACTTAATACTTTTTTTAATAAGAACTGATGCTTCTCTATTTAAATTAAGTGATTGAATAGTATTGATATCTTGAAATTGAACTGCATTAATTTCGTTAGTATCTACTGGGTTAATATTTTTCAAATCCGCTTCATTAGTATAAAATACATAATACTTAGAATTATTTACGTTGACTGTTTTATGGTCAGAAATATTGATAATTAAACCAGTCTCTTCATATAATTCACGCTTAGCACATTGATATATTGTTTCATTATTTTCCACATGTCCTTTCGGATAACCCCATTTTTGACATTGTGGATATGGATGGTAATTATTTTTAACAATAAGAATACGTGTATAATCTTCATTAAACAACATAATACCAGCTTTAGGTGGATATTTTAGAATATTATCGCCAACTTGTACATGAAGTACATTATCAACATAATACCTCTTTTTTTGTTGTTTTAGTGACAAACCTCGTGATTTATGAAGCATACTGTTTTTCCATTTACAAGGTCCACTATTATTGGAATTGACACATTGATAATTGATAACCATATTTTGATTTAAGTTAAACATTTATCTCAAATCAAATTTAAGTAATGAAATTAAGAATTTTTATGATTTAATTCCTTATAAAATTCTTTTTCTATATCTTGAATAATTATTCTTGCTTTATGTACTTATTCTAATTTCCCATCAATTGCAAAATAACTATTAAGATTTTTACTAATTTTATTTATATTAACTCGGTGGTCACTTGCTATATTTGATATTATTTTTTCATTTTTAGAAAAAAATTCAAAAGTTTCTTTAAATAAATATACTCTAATATGAGTCGTCATTATATTATAGGCCTATTTTTTATATTTAGTTAGTTTTCAGTTTACAAATATCAGTTTCCGAACGTGATTTTAAAATTTTGCTCTTTTTTATTGTTTTTTTATCTTTATGTTGTTGAAATCGTATGTGGTAATTGCCAACTGTTTTATTACAGTAGTAAATAGCGTTAATTAACATTAATTTACATCCAATTATTGTCCAAATATAGACTTTTAGGGTAATATTTTCGTGGTATAGATTTAGTATTATATACCAATCACATAGCATCATAAATGGCATACGTATAAGCAAATTAAGCCATCTATTGATACTTTTTTCTGTCAGTTTATTTATTAATTTATATTTACACAAAACTAGTAAAAAATAATCTATTCCTCCGGGTAACCCACACATTATAAAATTAATAGCCGATACGGATATTCCTGTTGGTACTATAAGTGAAGCTGCCCCGGTTAAAAAAACCGTAACTACGTGATGTATTTTTGTCTCCACGTCTAAATCATCTGCTAAATAATGATAAATATGAAATCCCATAATAACGCAAGCACTTTTAACACTATAATAATCATAAATTAATAGGTTAGAAAATGGATTAAGGATAAAAGTTACAAAATTTTGATATGTAATCGACATAATATACGTATTTAGTAACACATGCATCATAAAATATACAACATCTTTCCTAATAAATTTATTCATAAGATAATCACCACAGAATCCAATAAATATAGTACTACACATACTTGATAAAACAAGATTTAAAATAAGTTCCATTATCTAATTATAATGCCAAATTTTTATATAGTTTATTCCATAAATTTGATTTAATTGCAATTCCAATAATAATACAAAATG
>MDTA01220732.1_pt1 | contig 10417 bp, 13 predicted proteins | sample 811151 | NCBI WGS metagenome assembly MDTA01 (sample SAMN05326648, study PRJNA326480) | marine metagenome | isolation source: seawater | place: Indian Ocean: South | collected 2010 | reverse complement strand
TTTAATTGATAAACAAGGTTCTGCAACAACTGGTACAGAAAATAAACCAATAGTATTTACTGATGAAGTTCAACCAACAGATGGTACTCATGCTGCTAAACACTTAACTAGGCCAGTAAATCTTGAAGAGTCTGCTGTGGGTTTAAAAATATTATTTGCAGCTAATAGACCTGGTGATTGTGAATTTAAAGTTTATTTTAGAACAGCTACTTCAGATGAAGATTTATCAACAAAAACATTTACATTACAACCAGAATTTAGTAATAATCCACCAGATGATGATAACCAAACTTTTAGAGAATATGAATATTTACCCGGTGGACAAGTAGGAAACCTAGAATCTTTTACTAAATTTCAAATTAAAATTGTAATGCGATCAAGTAATCAATCTAAAGTTCCAACACTTAAGGATCTTAGAGTAATAGCAATGGTAACATAATGAGTGGATATATAAGAGTAGAAGGGCATTCACATTTAATGAGAGATGGCACTTCTGGTGCAATAGTAAATACAAACACAAATGAAATGAAACAAGCTCGTATAAGAAAATCATCTTGGAAAAAACAACAAAATGAAATAAAACAATTAAGAAATGATCTTAGTGAAATGAAAGAACTTTTAAATCAAATGATAGAGGTAAATAATGGCCGTAACAGTAGTTAATTTATCTGATACAGTAACACAATGGGTTACTAAAACAAATACTATATCCAGTGATTTGGGTGATAAAGCAAATTTGTTAACAACTGCAAATAGTGATTTAGTAGTTGCTATAAATGAACTTTTTAATCGTAAAACTACAGACTCAGATGCAATTCATAATATGCATGCAGACACAACTACTATAGATTTTTCAGTTAATTCTGGAACCGGATTGATAGAACATAAAGTAATAGATAATTCATTAGTATCTGCAAAATTTAATTCAAAAATAACAGTAAACATAAAAGATGCTAGTAATAACATATTAAAGACACTATATTCACCAGGATCATAATATGAGTACTACTACTGGTCCTTTAGTTATTACAAGTGATACTTCTAATACAATAGAATTAACAGAAATTAATTCTGGTGGCACTGTTGGATATGACGCTGCTGAAAAAGTAGCAAAGGTTCTTCTTGATTATTTTGCACAAATTACTTATAATAGTCCAGTTTATACTTCTGGTGCTATTGTTGTTAATCCTGCCAGTACAACTGGATTAACATTTATTGGTTCATTTACAGATACAAAAAGACTTAATGCTGTTGGTAGTCACCCAGTTGGTACTTCAGTTAGCTCTGTTACGTATAATTTTTATCAAGATAGAGCAGCTAATTTGGACCTTGGTACTACAGGTCCCGACCCAGTGTACTTGAATAATGGCGATATAAAGGAATCTGATTACCATTCACCTGTTGATGATGCAGTAGTTGATGCAGTTTTAGATATATACGTTGGTAATGTTGCGAGTGATGTTCAAAATGGGAACTATGTATTACAACCAACTGCTCCAGCTACTGGTACTTGGACGTCACAGTTTACGTTATCAAACACTAAAGTAGATGGCAGTAGTGATACTACAACACTATGGAGAAAAACAACTGCTGCTGGTTTACCGAGTGGTAATCGTAAACCCTTAAAAATAGAAAACAATACAACGGATTCAATTGATTTAAAAGAATTTAGTGATAATGAAATTTTAACTAGATACAAAGCATTAATGATGAATACTATGAATAGTGGTAAAGGTCAGTATGAACTTTCTGCTAGTGCGCCAACTAGTGGTGGTACATGGGTTGCAGCTGGTAGTGCTTTCAATGATACAAGATATCAAGTTGCAAATCAAAGTTATGCTGGTCAAAGATTACATCATTTTTATTCTCAAGCTTTTTTTAATGTAACTACATTTACACCCACTAACTTTTCTGGAACTAGAACTACATATGCACCATTTACTGGTGCACCAACAACTACAACTGGTAGTTTTGCTGGTACTGTAGCCTCATATTCAACTAGACAACAAAGTTATAGTTCGTCAGCTTGGTTTAGTGCATCATATACAGGGCTTACTGTGCAAAGTTCAACTGAAATAAATGAAACAAAAACATTATGGATAAGGGTAGGATAATGCAATTAAATGAAATGAAACCAAACAGAACTATAAAAAATCCACATTGGACAAACGATAAGAAAAATCAGATACATTGTGAATTTCATTATGAAAACGGGCCAATAGTAAATGCCTGTGTTTCTGATACAAAGAATGGTAATCCTGATTGGAAAGAAATATTTGATAAATTTGATGTAAAAGAAATAGAAAAAAATACTGAAAAAGTTATTCAAGATATTGATTATAAAATAAAGTTTAAAAAAAGAGAAAAAAAAGAAAAAAGTCAAGCAGCTAAAATTGATACACTTTTTAATAGAAAATTAGAAGCGTTTGAAATATCAACTGTAAAAAATTCAAAAGATAGAAATTTAAAATCATTGATAAGAAAAGCGTCAAATGAAACTGAAGTATATGCATATACTGCAGCTCTTATATTAAAAGAAATGAAAAATGAAGAAAATAAATAATGGATTTTTGTATGTTGCTTCTTGTAATAAAATTTTCTTAACTTCAGCAAGATACTCAGCAACTAGTTTAAAAGATTATTGGCCAGAAGCTCATGTAACTTTATTTACACATGAAGATTGGGTTGAAAAAAAAGATTATGAGTTATTTGATAATATTATAACTAAAGATGTTCCAGATCACCCAAGAGCTAAACTTTGGGCATTAGATAAAACTCCATATAAATTAACTTGTTATATAGATGCTGACACTTCTATACAGCATTCTAATATAAAAAATATTTTTAAACAATTTAAAAAAAGTTCTGATATAACACTTACAAGAGCTCGAGCATATTCTGCCAGTATTGATCCAACTTTTTCAGAAGGTGAATTAACGGATCATTGTGGTTTGTTTATCTATAATGATAAATCAAGAACTTTAAATTTTATGAAAAATTGGTGGAAACTATTTAATAAACAAATACAAGGTAAATGGCAATGGGATACTAGAAAATATCCAGAATATTTTAGACAATTTGATATGTGGACATATTGGTGGTTACAAAATAAAACAGATTTAAAAATAAAAAGATCATTTTTTTCTAAACCAGATGCAATATGGAATTTTGTTTATAATTATAAAGATGAAGAAACTGAAGGTAAGGATATTGTAGTTCATCATCAACCCGTGCCAAGGAGTGAAATGAGTTAATGAAACAACTTGAAATAAAAAATTATGAATTGATTGAATTATTAAATGATACATCAAATTGGTTTAAAAATATTGATAAATCTATTTTACCATTTCCAAATAAAAAAGATGATAATGAATATTATACTTCAGAAGAACATTTAAATGAAATTGATGCTGAAAAACATGATGGGTTTCCAAAATATACTTATGGTGTAGATATAGCAGTACCATCAACTACACCTGGTTCTTGGAGAAAAAAAATTTTAGAAATAGATAATACTCTTAATACTATTTTAGGTTCTCAAAGATGTGCTGTAAAAATGTATTATCCTAAAGATGGTTATATGTCGTGGCACAATAATCATAACGCATCTGGGCATAATATTTTATTTTCGTATACTGAACAAGGAGATGGTTGGTTTAAATATAAAGATCCAAAAACTTCAGAAATTGTAACAATGTACGACGAACCGGGTTGGACTGCAAAAGTTGGATATTTTGGAAACAATGAAGAAAAAGATAAAATATTTTGGCATTGTGCTCGAGCATATGAAGATAGATTAACATTGGGTTTTGTTATACCAGATCAAAATATGTGGGAAATGATGTGCGATGATATTCAAGACCAATAGTGTTCCATTCCATCATAAAATATCTCATAGTGTGGCCCATTAAAAATACAAACTGGTATATCTTTTATATGATATAGAAATAGATGTTTACGAATACCATAAAATTCAGGATCATGTATATTAACTTCTTTCCATTCACCTAAACTTTTTCTAAATATTTCTGGATATTTTTCTGCTCCAGCTAATCTTGAATAAACTGTATATTTAGGAAAATGATTTATTTTAAAATTTTCATGGAAAATAAATCTGTCAATTCCCTTGTACTTAACTATAAAATAATCAGGATCTTTTTGAAAATGTTCCCAAATATTAGTACATTTATTTGATTCCCACAATAACATACTGGAGTTAACATACATATCCCATCTTTCTTTACGCTTTTCACCCTCACCATATGTTACAACATCACCTTTCCAATGTGCTTTTATCATTGTTAGGTTACTTGATAAATAATTGAATATATGATCAATATTTTTTTGAATAACAACATCTAAATCAAAAAACAAACAAGGTCCAGGAGGTACAAAATCTTTTTGAAACATTGCAAGTTTATTCCAATAAATTTCAAGATCATTACTTGTTATTGGAATAATTTTAATATTCTTGTTATATTCAAAATTATTATTTGAGTAACAATAAAAATTAAATGGTAGAGTTAAATTTTTAGAAACCATTCTATATAAACGATTAACATAGGCACCGTTATATTTGTTACCCCAATGTACACATAAAATATTAACCATGAAAGTATGTATATGAAATTTTATATAGATGATATAACAAAGAAAGTATTGAAAAAATTTCCACATAGAGTAGAAGATATTGTTAACTCATTTGATTATAATAAAATTCATGCTAAAAACAAATTAGTCAGTAGAATTGAAAAACTACAAAGTAAGGGTGATTTATTTAATCCAATACCAAGAATAAGTATTGTTGGCGGTTGGTATGGAAATATATTAATTCCATTACTAGATGAATATAAAATAAATTATGAAAAAATAGATTTTTATGAAATAGATGAAGAAGCAATTAAAATAGCTAAAAATCATTTTTTGTTTGATGTAGATAATATAAATTTTAAACTACAAGATGCAACAAAAATAGAATTTTCTGGTAACAGACATTTAATCATAAACACTTCGGCTGAACATATGGATTCATTGAATATTAAAAATGGAATTTTAGCAGTTCAATCTAATGATTATACATTAGTAGATGACCACACTAATTGTGTTAATAATGTACAAGAATTAATTGATCAATATAAATTCAATAAAATCTGGTATAAAAGCACTAGAGAATATGACAATAAGTATAACAGATTTACAGTTATAGGAAGAATATGAAAATAGAAAACAAAAATGATCGACCAAATTTATTAAAAGTAAATAATATTCCTGCAGATCCAGATGATTGGGCTAGTTATAATAGAGATTTTTTTAAAAAAGATCCACCAAATTTAAATATGATGTTAAATAAAATTATTAAAGAAAAAGGGAACTTTTTTTGTTCTCAGCCATTTATTCATATGTATATGCCCACATATGGTTTTCAACATATTTGTTGTAATACGTCTATGAGTATTAAAAAACATATATCAGAAACTACATTTGAAGAAAGATATAATGAACCAGAATTTAAAAAATTAAGAAAAGAAATAGTTCAGGGGCACAAAGAAAGAGAAAGAACTTTTAAAACGTGCCTAAGATGTATACAAACAGAATATCATGGTTTTAGATCATTAAGAGAAACATACAATTATTCTGCAAATTCTAATTCTGAAACTAAGAAAGAATTAAAAAGATTAGTAAAAATAGTAAAGGATAATCCAGACGACTGGTATGATTTACCAGAAAAATTTCATACTGTTGAATTAAAAGTTTGGGGAAATTATTGTAACTTAAAATGTATTATGTGTTCACCAGAGGATTCATCTGAAGTGGGTAAAGAACAAATTGAATTAGGTGAAAGAACTGTTGAAGATATAAAATTAACAACTAGTGCAAGAACAGGAAAAAGTGTTCCATTTACACCGCCATTAATTAATTATACAGACAATTATTTAAATGAAAAAGAATATTGGGAAATTATTAAAAGAGCTATTAGAATAAAATTAATAGGTGGAGAAACTTTTTTACAAAAACAAAATGTACAATTATTAGAAAAATTAGTGGAAAATGGCACAGCAAAAGATAAAGAACTAATTATTTTTACTAATAATTATGGACACCCTAATATGGAATATATTAGAGATTTACTTGAAAATTTTAAACATATTTCTTATAAATGTTCTATGGAAATGTGGGGTGAAAAAAATAATTATATAAGATATCCTTCAGATTGGAAAGAAGTTCATAAAAATATAAAATTAATTACATCATTAAAAAATACAAAATTAAATGTTACTTGTACTTTAAATCCGCTTACTCTTGGTTATGTCCATGAAATTGTAGAGGGTGCAGAATCAATGAAAGGAGTAAAACCCAATTTTTCAAGTGTTAATAGGCCATATTGGTTTACAGCTCATTGTATTCCAGATGATATAAAAGATTTTTATTTAGATAGATATTATTCTTTATCGTATGATATGATTGAAAAATGCACTAAAGCAATTGAAACTCTTGAACAAAGAGAATTTGATGAAGAAAGATATAATGAAATGATAAAAAGAATTATTGCTCGTGATAAACATAGAAATGATAATATATTAAAATATTTTCCAGAATGGAAAAAACATTTTATCAATGATTCCTACTATCAATGAAGGAGAGTAAAGTTTAATGACTAATGATGAATTATATAACAGCTTATCAAAAAGATTTAGCACGTATTATTTTAAACAAAATGAAATTCCTAGTAAAGATTTAATTAATACTATTTTAGAAGAATCGTTAAAAATAACTCCAATATTTTCAAATATATGGCATCACAAAGTTGATGTATATGGGCCTGAGTATGCTGAAGATAAACGTAAAGTTTGTATACAAACCGTTGAACATTTGAAATCAAGAAAAAAGTATAACAGTAGGGAGAGAGGAGAACCCGGAATTGAAGTTTTACATAAAGATTTAGAAGAGTTTGAAGAAGCTGTAAAAACTGGTAAGGTAAGAAAAGAGGGTTTTAGACCGAATAGTGAAAAGATAGACATTACTTTTAACACTCAGGTTATGGCTCCATATCTTTTAAAATTTACGTTTGATAAAAATGTATTTGGAAAAATAAAACCAAAAGAAAGTTTAAAAGGTCAGAAGTTAAAGGGTTGGCAGGGAGCTATGGCTCAGGCTTATGCTATTGCAATTATAGCTAATAAGTACAAAGTTGATTCTTCTTTTTGTGGTTGTTTTATTTTTAATGATTACAATATCAATAAGATATGGTATAATGATGATAATATTATAAAATTTGTAGGACTAGGATACAGAGATGAAAACTGTTATGAAAGTCCTGGGTCTAATAATCATCTTTATAAAAAAAGACCCAATTTAAACGATAATGTTATTAGATGGAATTGAATGTGTGAGATAAAATTATGTTAATAAATTTATGGGTATTTGAACATGGTGACTTATATAAACATAAAGTTAAAAGACCATTAAAAACTAATGCATTATCACCATACGCATATTTGATCAAAGGTAATAAAAATTTTAAATGTAAATTAAAAATTATAAAAGAAGATAAAGTTAATAAAAATGAAATAAATTTACATTTCCATGATCTTTGTAAGAGTTGGGAAGTGAAGTATGGCCATTCAAAATCTATCGATTATACACCACATGAAGACATAATAAATTGGTGCTTAGATAATAATATAAAAGTCATTTTTGAACACACTTGGGAAAATAATTATATCAATATTAAAAAATTTAATTCAAAAATGACTTTTAATTTGGGGCATAGTGCGACTGATTACAATTCTTTTTATTTTTTACATTTTATGAGAAAACTCTATGACTTTTATTATAATCACAAATATTTTAATTATAATAAATCGTGGGCAGAAATAAAATATAATTCAACTGTTATTATTGGTAGGGGAAGAAATAACAAATATAGACGTTATTTTAAAAATTATTTTAATGATTTAAATAGTATAGTATTTTTTACACCTGGAAAAAATATTCTTCATAACACTATAGATTATCCAAAACAATACATTACAGAAAGTGATAAAGAACATACAAAGAGAGGAAATAATTTAATTTTTGATAAAATGATTCCGCCTTCTTTTTATGAGTCTAAATTTAATGTTCATTTTGAAACTCATATAGTTGAACCTAATAGACGGTCACTATTCCCAAATAATATTCCGGAAAGAATTGATGTTGATGATTTATATTTTATAACTGAAAAAACAGTTAAATTGCTAATTTCAAATAAGCCAGGTTATATTTTAGGTGGTTATAATTTTAATAAATATTTGTCTAAAATATTAAACATAGAATTATATGATGAAATATTTGATTATGATAGTATAGATAATTTCAGTAATGATGATAATCATTCTTTGTGGGCCCAACATCAATCAAAATATTTAACGGGTCTTTGTAAAAAACCAGCATCTTTTTTTACTAGTAAAATTACAAAAGATAAATGTAATTATAATTTAAATTGTTTTTTAAATTTTACATCAGATGAAAGTTTTTATAAACAAACTGAAAATTTAATAGAGAAATGGTATAATGAATAATATTGGATTCATAGGTTTAGGAAAATTAGGTAAACCAGTTAGTGAAGTTATTTCTAAAAAATATAATGTTATAACTTATGATATAAATGGATCAGGTACAGTTACCACAATAAAAAATTGTGTTAGTAATGCTGATATAGTTTTTATTGCTGTTCCTACCCCACATGATCCCGAATATGATGGAAGGTATGAATGTACAAATTTAGAACCAAAGAATTTTGATTATAGTACTGTAAAAGATGTTTTGAATGAGTCAAACAAATATATGAATAAATCACAATTATTAGTCTTGATATCTACAGTATTACCCGGAACTACAAGAAAACATTTATTACCAGTTGTTAATAATACTAATTTAGTTTATAACCCATATTTAATTGCTATGGGCACTGTTAAATATGATTTTATATATCCAGAAATGATAATGATTGGTGGTTCAAATAAACATTATTTACAACTAAAAAATTTTTACAGAAATATTGGAGTAAAGTGTAACAGATATATTCATGGTAATTATGAAGAATGTGAATCAATTAAAATATTTTATAATACATTTATTACAACTAAAATTACTCTTGTAAATATGATACAAGATGTTGCTGTTAAACTTGGTAATATGAATGTTGATGTTGTAACAAATGCTTTAGCATATTCTACTCAAAGAATTATGTCGCCTAAATATATGAAAGCTGGTATGGGAGATGGTGGTTCTTGTCACCCCAGAGATAATATAGCTTTAAGGTGGTTAGCAAAAGATTTAGATTTAGGTTATGATTTATTTGATTCTATTATTAAAGCAAGAGAAATACAAGCAAAAAACATGGCAAAAGAAATATTAAAGCTTGGTAATAAAATTCAATTTAGTAGTAATTCTTTTAAACCCGATGTCGATATTGAAGATGGTTCATATAGTATTTTGATCCAAAATTATATAAAAAAATTAGGTGGTAAAATTACTAATTCCAATCCAGATGTATATGTTTTAGTTCACCCAAATGATAAACCTCAAATTAAAAATAATATAATAAATTTTAACCCATGGAAAGATTATGGAAATAATAACATTAAAAGTTGGTAGTAAATATAGTTCAGAATATGTAAATAAACTTTATTATAATTTAATTAAAAATTCTGAACCAAAATTAAATTTTAGGTTTCATTGCTATACAGAAGATTTTTCTGGCTTGGATCCTAATATAAATGTTATAACATTAGTAAATCCAGAAAAATATCAAAAACAGTGGCATAAATTAATTTGTCATAAGAATAATTTTGGTAATATAACACAAGGTGAAAAATGTTTATTATTAGATATTGACTGGATTATAATTGATAATATAGATGAAATATTAACTTATGATTTACCTCACAATCATCTTGGTTGTTTTGAAAGATGGTGGTCTAATCTTAGACATTTCTGTAAGTTAAATGGTGGATTTCAAATGTTTTACATGGGTGAGACAAATTATCTTTGGGAAATATTTAACAAAAACCCAGAATACTGGCAAAGATATTATGTAGAAAATGGATTTGCAGAAGGTCCAATAAATGGTGAACAAAACTTTATTGATGAACATACAAAAAATAAACATTGGTTACCAATGGAATGGTTCGCAAAATATCATAGTGAAGATTGGATTAAAATAAATCGTAACTGGCAAAGAGATGTTAATCCAGAAGAACCATATTATATGGGAGGTAATTTTGCTGAAACCATTAAAATGGTACACTTTTCAAACTCTGAAAATTTAATTCATAATAGTAATGAACATTGGATAAAAGATTATTGGTAGTATATAAATATACTAAAGAATTATTATAAAACTAGATGTTTATAAATATAAATAATTCATATT
>MDTA01095915.1_pt1 | contig 10417 bp, 6 predicted proteins | sample 811151 | NCBI WGS metagenome assembly MDTA01 (sample SAMN05326648, study PRJNA326480) | marine metagenome | isolation source: seawater | place: Indian Ocean: South | collected 2010 | reverse complement strand
CAGCACAAAAGCATAGTGAAGCAGGGGCGTGGCCCACAAGAGATGCCCCCACCACCTGAACCGGGATGCCTCTCCCTTCATATCACAATCCGACGCAATAGAGCATCGAGAGAGACCGAGCAAAAATCTTTCCCTTGATGGGAGAAAGGCAGGAGCGGAAAACCTCATCAACCTCTGCTCCGAGGTCATTCACCCGAAGAACCTCGAATCGTTTCCCCGGCTTGAGAACCACCGTCTTGCCGCCATAGACAGACTGGATCAGGACGTGCCCATTCACCACAAGAGGAGCCGCGGCATACTCACCCTTCTCCCCGAGGTGCTGCTGCCAGTGAACCTTGCCGCTGGCAGCGTCATAACAGGTTGCCAACCCGGACATCGACACCACGACCAGGAAATCTCCCACCACCACGGGAGAAGGCAGGTCACGCCCACCACGGCGCGGCGCGTGCCACGCCATGCGGGACTTGGTGACATCCCCGGAACCACCCGGCTTCACTGCATAGGTGTCCCCCGGTTTGCCGTTAACGACATAGAGAAGACCGTTTGAAAAGTCGGGAACAGGCGAACCCCGCCCATTGAAACCACGACAGAACCACAACTCCTTTCCATTCACCGGGTCATATCCCCGGACCCCCAGTTCTCCATTCAGGACCAACTCCTTTCTTTCTCCTGTTTCGATGAGCACCGGGGTGCTCCAACCTCCCCGCGGCTTGTCGGTGCGGGCCGTCTGCCATAATACTTCCCCGCTACTCAAATCGAGAGCCACCAGGGATGATGCCCCCTCTGCATCGCAGTTCTGGATCACCATGTTGTTCACGATGACCGGGGAAGCTGCGACCCCCCATGGACCCGGAAAATCACCAAGCTGTCTCGACCAGAGCTTCCGCCCCTCAAGATCGTGGCAATGCAGGCCACCCGGGCCAAAGAAAGCCACTACCCGCTCGCCGTCAGTAGCACAGGTCGGAGTCGCATAACTATTCATCCGGTGGGGCTTCTCCGGAGAAGCACAATCGATGGTCTTCTCCCAGAGCATCTTTCCGTTCTTTCCATCCACGCAGTAAAGATAGCGCTTCCGCCCATCATCGGAGGACCCGGTAAGGAACAGGTTGTCTCCCCAGTTGACCGCCGAGGACTGACCTTTTCCTTTCAGCGAAATCTTCCAGAGGACCGAATCGGGAGACCATTTCAGGGGCACATCCTTGGCGGAGGAGTGCCCCCTCCCGCTCGGGCCTCGGAACTGGGGCCAGTTTTCCTCTCCATTAATCTTCGCCGGGAAACAGGCCAGGGCACCGAGAAAAAGAATCCTGGAAATTTGAAGTAAGGAACGGCTGCTGCTTCTCACTGGAACGTTATTATGGTTACCGGGATCCTCGCGACCACCCGGCCCAGATAAAGTACAAACCGACAAATTCCTCTAGCTTTGCTCGTGATCCTCGTCCGGAACTCAGGCCGGGTACTACCGACTGCGCGGAACAGAAACAGACTCAAACCTCAATCCAGCAACCTTTTTCTACCGACTCTGCAGCGGCGTCGGTAAACTTCTGCGTGATCCATCCGTCTTCAAGATTGGGGTGGGATCCCCCACCTTCCTCTCCCCTGAGGATAGGGGCGAGCGAGGGAAATACCCACTTGGCGAATCGGTTTCCAAAACCTTCATCCGGTTCAGTCGCCACGATTCTCTTTTCCTGGTCCGGAGTCACCAGGATGACCTCCCCCGACCAGCGGTCCACGCTGAGTGACGCCTCGGTCCCATGCAACTCGAGTTCCGGCGCCATGTGTTTGCGCAGGAAGGTCGTGTGCGAGAGGAGATAGGTTCCGACCGCTCCATTTGCATACTGGCAGGCAAGGCTGGCATAATCCACTGTCCCTCCCTTTCTGGCCTCCTCCGTCTCCTTGGTTCCATCATTTCCCCAGTCAAGAGCCTCGCCCAGATTAATTTCTCCCAGGTCAGCCTTCGAAGGAGTAAGGGTTTCCCCATGCGCCAGCACCTTGGTGGCTTCAGCGCCGATGATCCAGCGCACCGCGTCATAAGCATGAGAACCTACATCCGCGATGGTTCCCGCCGAGGACAATTCGGGATCATCCCGCCAGGTCAACGGCATGGCAGCCGGTCGTGGATTCTGCCAGCGAAACACCGTTGAAACAATTTCGCCCAGCTCCCCGGAGGCTACGATCCCCCGCGCTGTCTCGAAGACTTTTACCATTCGAGTCCAGAAGGGCACGAAGTGGGCGAGCGAAGGACTGGCCTCCCGATATAGGGTCCACATCTCTTCCGCCTCGACCGCATTCATCCCGACCGGTTTTTCACAGAGCAGGTGCTTTCCGTGCCTGGCACACTCCAGCACAGCCTCGTGGTGCAACGCATCCGGCGTCCCAACGACCACGAAATTCACACCGGGGTGCCGCACCACCTCCCTCCAGTCCCGGGTCGCGACCCGGGCCCCATCCTCCTGTGCTGCCTGACTCAGGAGTTCCTCTCGCCGGGCACAAACGGCCACGATCTCCGCTTCCTCACACTCACGGATCTCTGCGCGATAAGGGGACCCAATGAACCCGGTTGCTCCCAGCACGCCTACTTTGAAGAGAGAATCCGCCATGCCTCATTCCTTTAGTCGACCCTCTTGCCGGGGTCGATCCTTGATTGTATCCTTGCGCTCTCCGCAGGGGGATTTCTACTAGCGCAGTCAGCCCCCGAGCTCGACGTGCCGCCTCGATCCTGAAGGCCATGCTGAAGATCCAAGTCAACCTTCCCGCTCCCCGGCGAACGCTTTATCTTGAGGCGATTGCCCGGATGCACGCGGTGGAACCTGTCGAGGCGAACCCAGACGCGCTCGTCACTGACACCGTTCCCGGACCCGCTCTCCCAACCCTTCTCGATCGACCACACGAGGCGGATCCCGGACTACTGTCGAAGCTCCACGCGACGCCACTGATGCCTGCTCACGAGTGGCGCTTCGCTCCCAACATCATCCCGGTGCAGGAAAGCAGGTCATGCGGGCAACTCGGAGAACCCGGCCTCCTGCGGATCCATCAGTGGACGCAGAGGCAGGCCTGCCCAGCCACCCTTGCCTTTCATCAAGTTGACCTCTCCAACTGGTTCTTCCCCGGACAACCCAGCTCACACTATTCCAACATCAACCCGGACTATCTTCAGCTGCATCTTGGCTATCCGGACTCCGGCATGACCCTGATTGACATTGCCACCAGTCGCCCGGGACAAAACGACTACTACTCCATGCACCTGATCGGCTCCCAGGGTGCTGCCTATGCGGATGACCACGAGAACAGTCACCTGCTCCTTGGCAGGACAGGGCTGCACTCCCTCATCTCCCCTGTAAACGAGGTAATAATGATCAGGAACATGCTTGAGGAATTTGTAGCTGGGACAATCGAAAACCGCCCATGGACCGTAACCCTGGAGGACACCCTGAATGCCCTTCAAACAATGAAGGAGGTCTCTCGTGCCTGAACGGATCTATCGCGCCCTCGTCCTGAGCGTCGTCAAGCACGACTACCTTCCCCTTGCAGTGGCCTCTCATCCGCGTTTCCAACTGGTGGCGGTTGCCGATGATCCGGACCGTCCCGACTGGACTCACGAACGCAACCAACTTTTTGCGGACCAGCATGACATTCCCTACCTCCGGGATGTGGAAGGAGCCCTCCCCGACTGCGACGTAGTGGTCGTCAGTCCCGAGGCAGAACGCCACTGCGACCTTGCGCTCAGGGCCGCCCGGGCAGGCAGGCACATCGTGGTGGACAAGCCCCTTTCGCCCTGCCTGGCCGAGTGCGATGCCCTCGTCGCTGCAGTAGCAGAACACCAGGTCAAGTGCCTGGTTTGGAACCGCAATTTTCTTCCTGCTCTCGTCGAGACACGGGCAGCCCTTGAACGTGGAGCCATTGGCCAACTGGAGGCCATTCACTGCGACTTCTATTTCTCAAAGGATGCCGGCCCTCCCAAGGGCACACGCAAACCCGGCGACCCGCCCATCAACTGGCTTGACCGTCAACTGGAAGCGCACGCCGATGGCTCGGATGGCGGAGTAGGCATCAAACCCCTTGGAGAACTCCAGATTGAAGGCATCTACCCCCTCGCTTACATCAGCATGCTGGTCAATTCCCCCGTTGAGCGCGTCTTTGCGCGGACCTCCTCCCATTTTCACCAGGCCAATGCCGACAATGAAGTCGATGACCTTGCCACCGTTTCACTTGAAATGGCAAATGGCTGTGTGGGAACTCTTTCCATCGGCCGCATCGGGGCGGCAGCCCATCCCGACATAGGGGAAATCAAGCTGCACCTCCTCGGAAGCGAGGGATCCCTGGTCATCAGCGAAGCTCGACCCGAGGTAGCGGTCTACGCCCGGAACCAACCCGCCACGGAATTCAAGCGCCGCCGGATCGCCGACGATAACAACTACCTTCTGATGCAGGATTTTGCGGAGGCACTCGACCATGACAGGGACCCGGTTCTCAATGCCTCTGGCGCCCGGGATATCGCGGCCACGGTACAGGCCGCACTTGAAAGCGCACAATCAGGAAAAGTCGTAGAAACTGCCAGATGAATGCCAATGAACTAAGATCACTCCTTCATGACGGTAAACGTGTCGTCCTGGGAACATGCATCGTCTCTCCCTCTCCCAAGTGGCCGCTGGCAATTCAGAACAGCAAATTGGATTTTGTCTTCATCGATACCGAACACATCGCCCTTAACCGGGAAACGGTTTCCTGGATGTGCCGCACCTACTCCGCAATGGGGATTCCTCCCCTCGTGCGCATCCCCACGCAGGACCCTGATGACGCCACTCTCGTCCTCGACGATGGAGCCGCCGGGGTCATCGTCCCCTACGTGGAACAACCCGAAGTCGTCCGTTCAATGGTGGGAGCCACCAAGCTTCGGCCTCTGAAAGGCGCACGAGTCCGGGATGCCCTGAAGGGAGAAATGCTCGAACCTGAACTGCAGGGCTATATCGAGAGCCATAACGCCAATCATATCCTCCTCACCAATATCGAAAGCGTCCCGGCCATGGAGAACCTCGACCAGATTCTCGCCGAAAAGGGCCTCGACTGCGTCCTTATCGGACCACACGACCTTTCAACCAGCCTCGGCGTCCCTGAACAGTATGACCACCCGAGGTTCCTGGAAGCCTGTGCCTTCATCCTTGGCAAGGCCCGGGCAGCCGGAATCGGCGCCGGCATTCACCACTGGCTCTCGCCTGAAAAACAGATGCAGTTCATTGAGATGGGCGCGAATCTTCTTATTCACAAGGCCGACGCCATATTCCTCACCGAGGGATTACAGGACCAACTCCGTGAAATCCGTGATCTGCTGGGACAGGACCAGGAGTCCGGGAGCTCAGGCGGAGTGACTATCTGACAGTCTTCCGGACGCCCCCTCAGTCCCAGACCCTCAACCGCGCGAAGAGCCTTCCTCCTTCCGAAAGGGGAGAACCAGCCCGCCAGGTTTCGACCACAAGGCCAACCCTGTCAGCGTTTGGTGTCTGGCTCACAAGAACCCCTCCCGGTTCCCAGTTCACCAGGTCGGAAGAAAATTCAACCACGTAGTCCAATTCGTCTGCTGCCACCTCCCGACTGAAGGTCAGCGTCAGGAACCTCGCCTCGCCATTCTCCCCCTCGAATAATCCAGCTCCCGCTTCAGGAAGAAGCTCTGCCGAGGCCACATTGGGGTCTCCTCCAAGGAAGAACTCCAGCAGGGCCACCATGCCGTCCTTATCCCCATCACCGAACTCCTCCGAAACATCAAAACGCTCCTTCCAATCCTCAAACTCCAGAGTGTCATCACCTCCCGGCGTACCATCCGGGAATCGACTGATGCGCCAGTTTCCCGGATCACCATGGTCAGGACTGAGAAACCCGTTCACGCCCCTGAGCACCAGGCTGAAGCCTCCATCCGCTGCCGTGGGCCAAGGCAGATCATCAGAATACTGATCAATATCATGAATCGTAGTCCCCGCCCCAAAGGAAAGTTTAAGCCGCTCACCACTGTTTCGGAGATTGTCATTCGGATACTCCCCCGCGACAGGCAATCCCTCCCCATAACGTGACTCAAAGGCAGCCCGGTTCTTGACCACCAGAACATATTGGCCCGGCTCCAGCCTCTCGATCAGACTCTCCCTGAAATCAAAATCGATTCCCTTGGTGAAACGAACATCACGGAGATCAAGCGCAGTAGGACCAACATTCTTCAATTCCACGTATTCAAACTCATCCCTGTTGGTCGATATGAGCCGCTCAGCTCCCTCTGGCTCGGGCGGGTGATACATGAATTCCGATATCCGCAGGTCTCGCAGATAGTCGGAGATGTTCGGAGCCGTGGCCTGAAACTCAATCGGCTGGGACCAGTGGCCCCAGCGTCCTGCCGTATCCTTCATTCGCACCCGGGCGCGGTAGGTCCGACCCACCCTGACCGATATCGGGGGAAACTGGTAGGACTCATCAAACGCCGTCAATTCCCCCGATTCAAAGCCCCCTTCGATCTCATAGATATTCGGCTGGGACGGGTCGTAATTTACCACCGCCGGATTATGGACCTCTGCCAACCGCCATTCCATGGCCGCAAATCGCGAACGCGCAGGACTGGAAAAGCGACTGCATCTGAAGGTCAATTCATCGGAGGGATATCCCTCCGGTCCGGTATAGGTTATGACCGGGGTTTCAGGAACATTGTCCTCCTGACTGAGCAACGTCCTCGTCATCCAGCTTCCCCGCGAGGTAATCCACGTCTTAACTGTCCGAACCATCCCTGCAAAATCACGGGTGGAGGAAATGTCGTAGTAGCGATCCTTGTGATTCAGCCGCGGGTGATTATCCCACATTCGACGGTCTGCATCAACAAGGGACGGCTCCCCCGGCGTGTAGACGAACTTCATTGTCTCGTCCACGAGTTTGTATCCCTCATCACGATTGAAGAGCAGGTCAAGAACCTCCCGCACACGGTTCTGGTAGTCAGCATTGAAGGACGGGTTCTGGGCTACCTTGGATTTGAAGTCATGGTTCCCATTCCCATACATATTGTTGGCAAAGGTCAGATCAAGATCCCAGGGAAGGACTTCGAATTTACCGGTCTCCGGATTGTGGTAGTAATAGTAGTTCTTACCATAGGCGATATCGTAATGGTGAATAGCCTCCACCACCGTGCGGTAGCTCAGGTATTTCCCTATATTCAGGTTGTCCCGCCACCACTGGGCGGATGGATTCCTGTTCCGGTATCCACTGATGAACGCCGAGACATCTGAGCGGTTCGTGACCTGGGTAGGACCCTGATTATTGGACTCCCCGGAATGCCCCTCGATCTTGTAGAGATTTCCATCAGGCAGGCCGTGCTCATCAAGAAACTGCCCATCCATCTGCTCAATAGCGAGGAAGAGCCCGTAGTAATCTGTTTCGTATTGCGAGCGCCCCGGACGGGATTGGTCAACCACATAGAACTGAACATGGTGGGTCTTGCTGGCCTCCACCCCGCAGAGCTCAAAAAGCCGGAACCCAACTCCTTCAAAAAGCCCCTGCTCTCCCCGGTGTTGAAAATTCACCTGCTGGACGATGGAGGAGAAGTTCAGCTTGCCCCACCTGGTCTCATATTCATTGCCATACTCATCCCTGGCCTGAAAGCGATGCCCCCGGTTGAAATCAAATTTCCAGAAATTCTTACCATACTGGAACCGATGCACTCCCCCCCGGGGACGGTAACGAATATGATCATAAACCTTACCCTCGTAGACCAGCGTGCCCGGCCATAGATACTCCGCCCCCCGGTAGCCTCCAAACTGCGAGTCATCCACCCATGTCGACCTGCTCAGCAAAAAATAAGTCGGGATACTGGACATCAGCTCGCCGGAATAGGTAACGGGGCTATCACCCTCACGAATCGCTCCCCTCCAGTCCGGTGTTCCATTATAGACAAAATAGGCAAAATTGAACTGAGGGTCGTCCTCATAGGGAACCCTTACGGAATTTCCATCGGCATCCTCCACCGTGATCCGGTAGCGGGTCAGGTAGCGATTCCGGTTCAGATTAAAAGGCACCGTGGCCGTATACACCCCGTCTCCCGCGACTTCGTCATCGCCCTGGCCATCATCACGCATGGGCAACTCCCCCCAGCCCCGGTCATATGCGGTGTCAATGTTTGCCGTCCCATTCTGGTTATACTTGAGGTAACGGCCGAAATAGGCTCCAGGCCTTACAATCTGATAGGAAAGCAGGACGGAAGAAACCCCGTCAGGGTCGGTTACCAGGGCGGTGATCACGACCGGTTCATTAGATCTCGGCTGCAGGGGAAAGTGGCTAACCTGCCGCGTCTGGGGAGGGGCCTCGGTCGAATAGACTTCATTCTGCAGTCCTGGAGTCGGGCGAGCTGACCTCCAACTGCCTCCGAGGTCGGTTTCCAGCCCGGGATGAATCAACTGGATGGACGGACTCACTCCGTCAATCGGTTCACCCACCGTGGGCCACGGAAACCCGAGTCGATAATCCGCCTGGCTCACCACCGCACCATCAGGGTCGCGCAGGCTCACCGTCTCTCCACTGTTGCGAAGTCTTCCGCTCCACGGACCGAGCGATCCATTGCGCCGGAATTTCCTCGTTATTGTCGCCGGATCCTGGGCAATGACCAGGTAAGCTCCACTCTCGATCCGACTGGCAGCAGGAAAGCGGAAATCAACTCCGCCGGAGATTTCCCAGCCTGCAAGACTGATCGCAGCATCAGTGGGATTGTAAATTTCTATGAACTCAGATGCCTCCGTCTTGTCTGCCTCGTCATAGTGAATCTCATTGATTACAGGCGCAGTCTCACCTGCCTGGGCACAAACGACCTGGAATGCATGAAGAAGAAAGGCGCGGAGGACGATACGGAGAGCAAGGCGCATGGTCTGGGGGGGCATTGGGAAATACAACGTTTGTCGGCCCCGGCGTCAAAACAAACCCTTTAGAGTCATCACGAGGACTATCCCCTTCTACACTTTTAGCTGTAGAAAAACTGTTTCCGGGGCTACAAAAATGGATCCGGCAACCATGTGTCCGTGAAGCTTCATTCTGACAAGACCCATTCACTCTGCATGATATCTGCTCTCGTGGCAGTCAACTTGGGATTACTTGCATCTCCGACAAGAGGCGAACTACCCACCGAAAAAAAAGACCTGCAGTTTTTCGAGCGCAGGATTCGACCTGTCCTGGTCAATCATTGTTACGAGTGCCATTCCGCCGACTCCAAGAAGGTCGGGGGAAACCTCTATCTCGATCACGCCGAAGGGCTCCTGCGAGGTGGCGAATCCGGACCCGCCATTGTTCCCGGACGGCCGGATGAGAGCCTCCTGATCCAAGCAATCCGGAAAACAGACGACGATCTCATCATGCCCCCGGGAGAGAAGGACTCCCTTCCTCCAACCGCTCTCCACGACCTCGTGGAATGGGTAAAGCGGGGAGCTCCTGATCCCCGGACCTCATCTGGCGAAAACACCCCAGCGAAGAGTCCATCCGACGAGAGCGCTCTCTGGTCCTTTCAACCGGTCAGCAACCCTTCCCCTCCCCGGACACGCAATCTCAACTGGCCTCTCGATGACATGGACCGGTTCATTCTGTCACGGCTGGAATCCCTCGACTTCCCACCGGCCCCGGACGCCACTCCATCGACCCTGATCCGTCGACTTTACTTTGATCTTATCGGACTGGCTCCAAACTTTGACGAGGTAAACAGCTTTCTGGAGGCCTGCAGGACAGATAAGAAGAGCGCCGTAACCAACCTCATCGATCACCTCCTCGCCTCTCCCCATTTTGGCGAACGTTGGGGCCGACACTGGCTTGATGTGGCACGTTACGGCGAATCAAATGGCAATGATGGACTAGGGCGCAATCCCACTTTTCCTCATGCCTGGCGCTACCGCGACTACGTCATCCAGTCCCTCAATGACGACACCCCCTACGACATCTTCCTGAGGCAGCAGATCGCCGGAGACCTCCTGCCAGCCTCCTCCACGAAGGACCGCCACCGAAATCTTACCGCTACTGGATTCCTTGCCATCGGACACAAACCCGCGGCAGCCATGAATGGAAACTTCGCCATGGACGTGGTGGATGACCAGATCAATACCGTGGCTACTGCCACGATGGGACTCAGCGTATCCTGCGCCCGCTGTCACGACCACAAGCACGACCCCATTTCAACACGGGACTACTATGCTCTTGCCGGCATCTTCAAGAGCACCGAGACACTCTGGGGAAAAGCGGCCAACGAGGGCCTCACCGCACCGGCCACTCCCCTCCACGACCTGCAGGTAAAGAGCGATAAACCAAGGGAAATGCCGACCCCGGCATTTCCAGACGACTACAGCGAGGTCATCAGGAATTTGGAACCTTCCCTCCATGCCCCGCTTACTGGCCCCATGCAGGGTCTCGTGAGTGAAAAGGGGGT
>MDTA01041192.1_pt1 | contig 10417 bp, 10 predicted proteins | sample 811151 | NCBI WGS metagenome assembly MDTA01 (sample SAMN05326648, study PRJNA326480) | marine metagenome | isolation source: seawater | place: Indian Ocean: South | collected 2010 | reverse complement strand
TATATGTATGATTATTGGAATATTTCCGATTTTAATCATTGGTTTAGGTATTGAGTGTGTATACTCACCCAATCTTGTGCCTAAACCACCTGCTAGTATAACTACTTTCATAATTTGTTTTTTTTATAAAAATTTATCGTTTTTGTTAAACCATCAGAAAAATTGATTTTTGCATGGTACTGTGTAAATTTAATAAGCTTTGAAATGTTTGGATAAGTTTTAAGGCTCTCATCTGGTCTTAATTTAATTTCACCAAAATTCGGTGTTCCTCTGTTTATTTTATTTCTTATCAAATTAATAATTGACCTGATCTTCATAGGTTTTCCACGACCCACATTAAATACTTCACCAGTGGTATTAGTTTTATTCATAAGTAAGAACAAATATTTTACAAAATCATCTACATATAAAAAATCTCTAGATTGTTTACCCTCTGAGCATGGAAAGTTTCTATTTTGTAAGCAATTATTGATTATGATTGGTATAAATCTGTTCAAATCTTGATAGGGTCCATAAACTTGATATGGCCTTATAATCATAGCAGGAAATTTTTTTCTTTTAAAAACATTATTCACAAAAATACTAGAATTCGCTTTAGCACGTGAATAATTGGATTTCGGTCTCAAACTATAAGTTTCTCTATGTGGAGATTTCCCCTTACCATATTCTAAACTACTACCAATTTGAATGAATTTCTTTAAATTTTTTTGTAAAAAAAAATTTATTAAATTTTTTAAACCTAAATAATGACTGTTTAATGTTTTTTTAAAATCTTTATGATTTACTTCTCCTCCAAAATTAACAATATAATCAATCTTTTTAATTTTTTTTAAAACTTTTCTGATTTGAACATTGTTTGAAATATCTGCGTAATAATATTTAACATTTTTTAAATACCTAATTTTTTTTGCCTTATTTCTTGACAAACTGTAAACCTTAAATCTATTTTTTAGACAATATTTTGCATAATGAAATCCTAAAAAACCAGTTCCGCCAACAATTAAAATTTTACTCATGTTTAAACTTCTTTTGTTGAGGGGCTATCTTTAATCCAATTATATTTTTTAATTGGTTTTTTCCAATTAGGTCCATAGACATACCTCAAATACTCCTCAGATTTTAAAGGAACGCATACAACTATATTTTTATATTTTATCTCTTTGAAATTATTTAAAAGTTCTAAAGGCTGTGTATATCCAATAGGTTTATGGAAATAATTTTTTTTTATCAAAAAAATTTTTATTTTTTCAAAAATCGATTCAAGAAATGATAATTTTTTTACAAAGAATTTAAACTTTCCTGAATAATTGTTTGCCATAGAGATCGCCTCTATTGTTTTCATTATTATATTTTTTGGAACGAACCATTTTATATATGCAAATTCTTTATTTTTAAAAATTTTCTTTTCGTAAAAATTTATATCAACTTCTCTTCCTCCATATTTTGTGAATGTAATTAAATCGTCTTCTACTAAATACTTTTCTTTTAATTTAAAGTTTTTACTTTTCATTAAATTTACAAACTTTTTTTTTAATTTTTTGTCATACCACACTGCAATATCAATATCGTGATCCCACGGTATTAAATCATTATCTCTTATAATTCCTAATAAAGTACCGTGGCAAAGCCAATAATTTATCTTATTCAAATTTAAAATATTTATAACTTCTTTAAAGTTTTGATCTATTTTTTCTTTGCTATTAATCTCATTACACATGGATTTTCCTTTTTATATTTAGCTAAGTTTTTTGACTCTTTAAAATAGGTGATTTTAAGAAACTTAGATAACTCTTTTTTTAAAATATTTGGATCTATAAATCTTCTATAATGAGAAGTAATATATTCATGCTTTCCGACTCTTTTACCTTGACCGTAAATTTCATCATTAATTGTTCTGGCTTCTAAAAATAGATATTTTAAGCCTTTGTTTTTTCTTAAAAAATTTATTAAAGTTTTCTCATCTTTATTGTTTATAGAGTGCCAAGTAAATCTTGAATAAACTATAAAAGGTTTCTTATCTTTCCTCTTAAAATAATTGCAAAAGTTTTCTTTATAAAACTTGTTCGAAAATTTTTTGAATTGTATTTTATTTTTTTTAATAATTTCACTTGATTTATCTAAACCAACACATTCTAACCCTTTTTTGTTAAAAAAAATTGTATCTCTTCCATTACCACAGCCAATGTCAAAAATTTTTAGTTGTAGTTTTTTAATTTTTTTATATGCAAATTTTGCGAAAGCAGTCTCTCTTACTGGGGATTTTTTTTTTTTATAAAAATTGTCCCAGTAATATTTTTTCATATGTTCAATTATTGAACAAAAGACTTATCACATTCTATTAAAAAGTAAAATCAATTTTTATTGAAAAAATGGACCAAATCCTCCTTTTTTAATTTAATAGGATTGTTTTTAAGCCTTTGTTCATTAACTCCCTCGATTATTTTATCATAATCACCTCTTATATTTACACCAAGCTTACTGAAATTTTGCTCTAAACCTGCTTTTTTTTTTATTATTCTAAAATAATTATCTAATTCAAAAATATTTCCTGTACCAGTAATTTTGAAAAGTATTTTAAATCTATCTTTAAGAGAAAAGTTGGCACTATTCTTTTCAAGATTATAATAATTAAATTTTAAAAACTCATTAAAGGTAAGAGAGACAGCATGCCCATGAGGAACTCCGTATAATATTGAAAAAGGGTAAGATAATGCATGAGGTAAAGCTGTTTTTGAAATATTTATTGCTTTCCCAGAGAAATTAGCTCCGATAGCCATATTATATGAATTTGTTAGTTGTTTTTTCTGTATAAAACTTTCAAAATTTTTTAATAATAATTTTAAAGCTTTTGATGAAAAGTTTAAACTTTTTGCGTTCGACTTAAGCGAGAACATAGACTCAACTGCTTGACTTATGGCGTCAAATCCTGCGGAAGCATCAGTGATTAAATTTGTTGATTGCAAAAATTTAGGTTCAATAAAAAAATAGTCTGGGCAAATTAGATCACTTTCTACAGAAAATTTAAAATTGTTTATGTACATCACAGCATTAGATGTAGATTCTGCACCAGAACCTGCTGTTGTTGGAATTGCAAGTAATTTTACTATTTTGCGTGTTTTTTTTTCTATTTCAGAATTAATGATTTTTTTTTTTAAAGCAAGACTTGTGCTGAAATTAATAGCTATCTTCGCGTAATCTAAAACACATCCGCCTCCAACAGCAATTACTAAATCTGGTTTAATTTTTTCTTTAAACTTTATAATTTCTTTCAACTCTTCAAAATCAGGAAACTTTTTTTTTTTTGAAATAGAAAAACTTATTTTTATCTTTTAAAATTTTTTCAAAGAATATATTTGCTTGCGTTTTAAAAAAAGAGTTTTTTCCTGAAATAAATAATATGTTTTGAATTCTTTTGCCTCCAAAAATTTTTTCAATATCTTTTTTTTTTTTTATTTGTTTAGACATTTTTTTATTTGCTCATAAAAATTTTTTTGATTGATAAAAAATCTTTTGGTCTTTTTAGTTCACTAATTGATCCTTCCTTTATCTTCACTTCCAAAAGAGACGGACCTTTTTCTTGAAAAAAAGTTTTTAGTATTAAATTAATTTTTTTTACCTGGTTTACACAATAGTATCTTGTATATCCTAAGCCTAATGAAATTTTTTTTAAATTAACTTTTTCCATATTTGTTTTTTGTCCGCCAACAGATTCGTGAGAATTATTATTTAAAATAATATGTTTTAAATTATGTTTCCCGTAATTACCTATATTTGCCATTGCTCCTAAGTGCATGAGTGCAGCACCATCTCCGTCTAAACATACAACTTGTTTTCTTGCTGATTTGAGCGAAAAACCTAATGCTACAGAAGAAGAGTGCCCCATTCCCCCAACCATATAAAAATCTTTGCCCTTGTTAATTTGTTTTTTTTTTCTTATTTGGTGCAATTCTCTAGATATATATCCAGTAGACGAGATAATTTTTGTATCTTTATTTATGCTATCCAATAACTTCTCGATAAAAATAGCTCTTTTAATACCTCGCCCTTTCAGTGAAATTTTTTTCTTTCTTATATTCTTGTTATAAAGAGATCCTTTTTTTATTAAACACGCAACAGGTAACATTTTAAGTTTTGAATAATCAATTAATTTTTTTAATCTCACAAAATCGGTTTTTTTTGAGAGTTCACAATACTTGATGTTCAAATTATTTAACAATTTTTTTGTAATTTTTCCTTTTGCTTCATGTTGTGGCTCATCTTTTATGCCCGGGGCACCACGCCAGCCTATTAATAACAATAAAGGTATGGAGTAAACTTTTTTATGGGCTATTGAAACAAGTGGGTTGATAGCGTTTCCTAAACCCGAATTTTGTAAATAAACACAAGGTAAATTTCCTGTTGCTAAATGATTTCCTACACATAAAGAGGTTGCGACACCCTCATTAACTGCCACAATATGATCTTTGTCTGACATTTTCTCAAAAAATTCTTTCGTTTCCTTTAATATACTATCAGGCACTCCAGAAAAAAATTTTATTTTATTTTTTTTTAAAAAAGAAAATAATAAATTTATATCAATCATATTCTCCTTGCATATTTTATTTTAACATTTTAAGTTTTTTTACCCAAATGTTGACTGAATTTTTAGAAACAAGACACATATCATTTAAATACTGATTTATAGTTTTTTGTACAGAAGTTTTTAACCACCACTTATCTATATTATCTGATATATTATTTACATGTTGTGCGGCTTTGTCTGCACTATGGAATAATATTTTATTCCTTAATAAATTATTATAAATGTATTTAAATTGATTTTGAAATTCCCATTTATCCTTTTCGTAAATTAAGATTGAAGGAGTACTTTGAATACTTTCACAAAATGATGTTTGTGGATAGCTTAAAATATTCAACTTCGTTTCCAAATTATATTTTTTAAAACTATTAGGTTCTTTAATTTGATTGTGATTGAGATACAAACCAAGATTTTCTGAAGCATTCACTTGATGTTCTTTTTTTGGAAGATAAATTATTTTTTTTCTAATTTTATAATTAATTTTTTTATAAAATTGAAGAAAGAATTTAAATGACTCACTATTTTCATTTCCAATTTTATGATAGCCTATTCTGCTAGGATAAAGTTGGATTGGGCCCTCAACATAACAAATAAGGTTTCTTTGTTTAAAGATTTTTTTTTTAGTAATAAATATACTTGCAGGTAACTGAACTTCACTTTTTAAATTGGATTTAAACCAAACTAATTTTTTATCTCCAACTTCTTCTTCAAAATTCATAGCCGATGGGTATTTTAAATGTCCACCTCCACCGTGTGTTACTGTATAAAATTTTGTTTTTTTTCTCTCGACTAAATTAGCTATCCAAACTTTAAATATTTCATTAAAATAACAATAATAAGATGAAATTACCTTTTTTGGTTTTATATTAATTTTCTTTGCAAAATTATCTAGATTTACGAAACCTTCAACAAAACACAAAGGCAAATCTTCAATGATTGATTTTTTCAAAAATTTCTCAAATTCATTTTTATGGCTAAAAATTAATAAATTTTTGTTTCTTTTTTTTAAGTCAAAATTACTATCTTGATAAAGATTCTTAAAACCAAAAGCATTATTGAAAAAATCGTAAGGATAGGTGGGTGTTTGTTTTAATAAAAAATTAAGCTTCAAATTATCTATTTTTCTGAAAGCTAATTTTTCAATAAAAATTTTATTTAAACTTAGAAAATAATTGATAATAAAACTAATTTTAATTTTTAGATAAAATAAAAATTTATTATAATTTTTTTTATTTTTATTAAAAAAACTTGTAAAATTTTTTGAATTTGTAATTTTAATTTTTAATTTTTTATTAATTTTTAAATATAAAATAATCTTTCGGAAAATAACGTAATTAAAAATATTATCATTCTGCACTTTTGAATGAAAATCATAACAATCAATTGGAGTATTATTTGATTGTATGTTAAAAAAATTAATATATTTAATTTGTTTTTTTTTTGTAGCATGAAGGATTATTTTCCACCTATAGTAATAAGCAGATAAATAAATTGTGAGCCACGGAAGAATTAAGATCTTCCAAAATCTAATAGAATATTTTTTTTTATGAATATTATTTAAATAAATCGCTAAAGATTTAGATAACCTTTTAACAAGTCCTTTGATATAAATGTAATCTTTAATAAAAATTGCTTTTTTGGACCACAAATTATCAATGATCTTATGATTTTTTTTAATTTTTTTGATGTTATGTAAACACCAGTTTCCTAACAAAATTTTGTTATTGTTTTTGTCATAGTTCAATTCTAAATTTGTAGAGATTAAACTATATTCCTTCGCCATTAAAATTTATTTAATGATTTTTTTATTAAATTTTTTAATTCAAAAATATTAAGAAATTTATTATTTTTAGAATTGTAGTTAAAATTTGGTTTTACTTTTTTCATATTTGAAAATTTTTTTTTGAACTTTTTAAATATTTGTTTTGAGTTATCAGGTAAAATGACGAAATATTTTTTTATTTCATAAGTTGTTTGGCTATCTGCAGTTGTAATCATTTCTTCATGTATTTTTTCACCTTTTCTAATTCCAATTAATTTAATTTTATTGTTTGGGTTAATTGCTTTTGCTAGGTCTAAAATTTTATAAGAGGAGATTTTAGGGACAAAAATATCTCCACCAAGTCCGTTTTGTAACACCCAGTCGACCATATTCACCCCTTCCTCTAAAGATATATTAAATCTAGTCATATCTTTACTAGTCACAGGGAATGAGCCAGTATTCGATAATTTTAAAAATAGTGGTACTACAGAGCCCCTAGAGCCAAAAACATTTCCATACCTTACTACAGAAAATTTACATTTTCGACCAGCATAGTTATCTGCTGCTACAAATAGTTTATCGCTGCAAAGTTTTGTTGCGCCGTATAAATTAATAGGAGCAGCAGCTTTGTCTGTAGATAAAGCTATAACTTGTTTTACATTATTATCTAAAGCTGCCTCTATAATATTTTGTGCACCTAATACATTAGTTTTTACAAATTCAAACGGATTGTATTCAGCTGCAGGAACTTGTTTTAACGCTGCAGCATGTATAATAATATCAATTCCGTTCATGGCTCTTGATAATCTTTGGTAATCTCTTACATCACCGATAAAATATCTTATATTTTTGAATTTTTGCTCACTAAGATTTAAAGCCATTTCAGATTGCTTTAACTCGTCTCGACTGTAGATAACAAGCCTCTTAATATTTTTATATTTTTTAAGTAAATGTTCTACAAATTTTTTTCCAAAACTACCTGTGCCACCTGTAATTAAAATAGATTTACCGTTCATTAATCCTGCTGGTTGTTATTAATTTTTATTTCTTTATCCTCAATTTTCATTATTCTATCACAATATTGAGTATTATCTAAGTTATGAGTAATTATCACCACACTACATTCTTTACTAAATGATCTTAAAATTTCTAGAATATCTTTTTCTGTTGTTTTATCTAATGAGCTGGTCGGTTCATCAAGAATTATAATATCAGGTTTCCTATAGAATGCTCTTGCCAATGCCAGTCTTTGAAGTTCTCCTCCAGAAATTCTATCTCCTTTTTCTCCTATAATTGACTCTACCCCTTTTTCTTGAGATTTAACAAAATTTTTGAGTTGAGCTTTTTCAATACATGAATTTACTCTCTCTAAATCAATATCTTTCTCTTCGACTCCTAAAGCTATATTGCTTTTAATTGTGTCATCTAATAAATAAGGAGACTGTGAAACAAAACTCGGATTGTTAAATTTAGTTACAATTTTTCCTTGAGAAGGTTTTAACAATCCTAGGATCAAATTAATTAAAGTAGTTTTTCCAGAACCAGATTTACCTAAGATAACGAGTAATTCCTTATTTAATATATTTAGATTTATATTTTTTAAAGCATCGTTTCCTTTATCATCATACTTAAAGAAGACATTTTCAAAAGATACTAAACTATTTACGTCACTTCCATTTAAATTTTGATAAGTAAATTTAATTTTATCTTGATTATTATTTTCATTAAATAAAAATTCTTTATAAATTTTATCAATTGCATGGTGACCAAATTTTATGATTTGAAATGAGGTAAATATTTTATTTAAAGAAGGAATAATTCTTATAGTTGCTAAAGAAAATAATCCCATAACAACAATTATTTTACTCGCGCTATAATTAATATAATTTAAAAAAATTAATAAAAAACTTAATGTAATTACAAATGCTAATTCAAGTACATATTTAGGCACTGAATTTACGGTACTTATTAAAGCTGAAATTCTATATTTATCTCTATTAGGAATATAGTACTTATTAACAAAATAATCTTTATTATTAAAAACTTTTATTTCTCTTATTGAATCAAAAGCTTGTGATAAAAAAAAGACTCTTTTCTCATTAGCATTTATTGCCTCTCTACCCCACTTAATAAGTATTTTATTTGATAAAAAAAAAGTAATCACGCCCAATGAAAAAATAAAAGCTAGGCATAATAAAAAGCCTTTAGGTTCAAATATGAGCAAAACTAATAGAATTCCTGATAAAACTAAAATTTCAGTTAAAAAAATCAAGGACGATATTAAAGTATCTTTGAAAGCGTCAACTACTGTGATGCAATTATTAATTAAAAAATTTGAATTATTTTTTAAATGAAATTTGTAATCGTTATTTAAATATTTTTTAAATACGCTACTTGAAATTCTAGCACTAATATTATTGACTATTCTAAAATTAAAAAAGCTAAATAAGAAAAGAAAAATGTTTTTAATTAAAAATACAAAAATCAAAGTAAAAAGAGTTAATTTTAATAAATTTTGATTATCAAATCCTTTAAAAAAATTATTTAAAAACTCCAGTGGTTGAAAATAACTTTGATTTAAATTTCCATCTAACAAAATAGTTAAAACAGGTAAAATCATTGTTATACCAATCATTTCTAAAAAAACAGAAACAATTGAAAACAAAAGAATTAAGCCTATTTTTAACTTTTCATTTTTTTTTAGTATAAAATAAAATTTAGATAAGTAACTCATTATGTTCAATTTTTGAACACAATATATATATTATTATTAATTGCAAATAAATAATCAATTCTCTCAAAATTTGATTTAATTTTGCTTATTTTACAAGCTTCTTTATGAGTTTGTTTATTCTTTGATCGTCTTGAAAAATTTTTTTAACAATTTTTTTTGTCTCTTCAGGTTTATATTTGAAACCAATTCTCATAATATCCATCCAGTTTTTATTATTTTTCTTTCTAGTATTTTGTATTTTTTGTATTAGAGAATTGTAATAAGCAAATTTTTTTGTGTTTATCTTCATTATTTTAAATTTTTTGAAGAGTGTTAGTTCTCTCCAACTCATTTTTTGGGGGAACAGAGTTGAAATGTAATAACTTTTTTAAATTCTTACTTAATTTACAATTCTTTTTAAACATACTTGGAAAGTCATAATAAGGTTTCATAAACCATGGTCCATAAAGAGCAAAAATACTCCATCTAGAAAATTTTCTACTAGGTGTGCCTGCTCTATGCCAGAGACCTGTGTCAAATATTACTACAGTTCCTTGCTCTCCCAAAATTTGTTTGAAATTTTTGTAAGATTTATTTTTTTTAGGAAATTTATCTCTTATTAAATGTGATTTTTCTAAATACTCTGTGCACCCATTCTCTTTGGTAAACTTATCAAACATAATAACAACAGTATAACTAAAACCTTTGTCAAGTCTTTTTCCCCCAATTATTCTTGAGTCATGGTGCCATTTGCCGCCTAAATTGTCGAAGTGGGTTCCAGCTTTATTGAAATTTTTCTTTCTATTAAATCTGTTCGTTAAACTAGAATTAATTAGCACATAATTATCGTCAATTAATTTCTTAAGTATTTCATCAACCTCTTTAATATACAGGAATTTTAGTAATTTTTTATCATAAGAAAAATAATTCTGAATTGTTTGACCATAATCTCCCAATTTTTTGTTTTTTTTTTCAAAATCATGAGTAACTTTTTCAAATCTTTGAATATACCTGTTGCAGTCTTTTTTTGAATAAACGTTATCGAGAAATGTAATTCCTTTTGTTTTTAAATTTTGAATGTGTTTATTAAGTTGTGTTTTCATGAAATGGTTTTAAAATTTGACTCCATATTTTGATAAAATTTTTTTACCTACTTCAAAAGAGCTAAAATCTACTATATCATCTGTGTCAATTGTAATTGAAAAATTTTCTTCTAATGCAGAGATTAAAGTCATGTGTCCTATAGAGTCCCATTCAGGAATATCGTTATATTTTATTTGATCACTAAATTTTGTTGAATCGATTGAGAGTGATTCAATGAAAACTTTTTTATATTTTTCTAAGCTCATATTAAGTTTTATTT
>MDTA01196535.1_pt1 | contig 10418 bp, 10 predicted proteins | sample 811151 | NCBI WGS metagenome assembly MDTA01 (sample SAMN05326648, study PRJNA326480) | marine metagenome | isolation source: seawater | place: Indian Ocean: South | collected 2010 | reverse complement strand
TTATTTTTATTTTATGCCATTAGTTTTTGCATTTGGTTTTGCTCAAGTTGCATTATCTATTAAATCTCTATCAAAAACAGAACCAAATTATCTAATAGCTTTTTATTTTTCTCTGTTATCAATGTTAATTGGTTTAGCAACAATAGTTAATGGTTGGATTTGGCCAACTTTATACGAGGGATTCTTGTTTGTCATATTAGGATTAGCGGGTGGATATGCCAACATACTTCTTACTCAGTCATTACGTATGGCAGATACTGGGCTAGTAACACCTATAAAATATCTATCACTAGTTTTTGCGGCAACCGCGGGATATTTTTTATTTGATGAAGCGCTTAAAACAACAACCTTAATTGGTGCTTTATTTATTGTTGTTGGATCTTATATAATATTTAGAAGAGAAGAAACTTTAAAAAAACAAGTAGTTCCCCCAAGATATGAAACCTAAGTGGTGGAACAAAGGTAAAAGATACCTTTCCAAGCGTGATAAAGTTATTCGAAAACTTATTAAAGCTTACAAAGGTCATTTAACTACAAGGAAAAACTTCTTTTACTCATTGAGCAGATCAATAATTTCACAACAAATATCTGTATCTGCAGCAGACTCAGTTTTTTCTAAATTTGAAAAAAAATGTAAAGGTAAAATTAAACCAAGAACTGTTTTAAACTTATCAATATCTGACTTAAGAAAATGTGGTCTAAGCAGGATGAAAGCTAAAGGTATTAAAAGTCTAGCAAAAAAAATTATAGATAAATCTTTTGATCCCAAATTGATTAAAAAAATGCCAGATGAAGATGCAATAAATTATCTATCCTCATTAAGACAAATAGGAAGATGGTCAAGTGAGATGGTGTTAATATTTTTTTACAATAGACCTAATATTTGGCCGGTCCAGGATATAGGTTTGTTAAGATCTATTTCAAATAATTATAAAAAGAAATATCTTCCCTCAAAGTCTTTTGTGAACAAGTTACAAAAAAAATTCTCACCCTATTGCACTCTAGCAGTGATGGCACTATGGTATTCAGTAGACAATGAGCCTGTACAGTATTAAATTCCCCTGATGACTGAAAAATTAATAGTTTCATGGGATGAATATAATAAGACCGTGGAAAAATTAGCCCTTATGGTCCACGATAGTGGTTATAAACCCTCTTTGCTTATTGGAATAATGCGTGGTGCTGCGCCCATGATAGATGTTTTAAGTAGAGTTTTTAAACTAAAGTGCGCCTACTTAGCCGTTGAGTCTTATAGTGGGAAAGGAGTAGAGGATGCGCAGGGGGATATTGTGTTTTCTAGAGAGATGAGCTCTATAGCAAAAAATATGGGCGGTAAGATATTATTATGCGATGATTTATCAGACACAGGGATTACTTTGAACAAAAGTGTAGATTGGTTAAAAAAATATGAACCAATAAAAGACAAAATTGAAGATATAAAAACAGCAACTCTGTGGAAGAAAAAAAAATCAACGTTTGAACCAGACTATTGTGCCGTAAGGTTAAAGAACGACCCTTGGATTGTACAACCTTTTGAACACTACGAAGAAATAAGAATAGAAGAGTTGAAAAAGAAACATAAAAAATAAGGGCCAGATAATTATCCGACCCTTATTTTATTATTAAGATTTAAAGTGAAAAACTTAGTACGCTTAGAACTGCAACCAACCATATTGCTGGTGAAGTTTTGGCAGCTTTTCCGCTAAATATTTTAATTAAAGCGTAAGCTATAAAAGCTAAAGCGATACCATTACTAATACTATAGGTTAGAGGCATTGTGATCATTGCCAAAACCGCTGGCGCAGATTCAGCTATATCCTTCCACTCAATATCAACAATGTTTCTTACAAACAGCACAGCTACATATACTAATGCAGCACCATCAATTTCTTTTGGTAAGCTTGTTGCCAATGGAGCAAAACCTAAGCACAAAAGAAATAGTATACCGATAACAAGCGAAGTCATTCCTGTTCGACCTCCAGCTTTAACACCGGCACCAGATTCTACATAGCTTGTGACAGTAGTAGTTCCTAAAAGGCTTCCAGCCACAGTACCAACGCTATCAGAAAGCATTGCTTTTTCAATGTCTTGCACTTTTCCTTTTCTATCAACTTTTCCAGAAACGTTAGCTACTGAAGTTAAAGTTCCAGCAGTGTCGAAGAAGTCAATAAAGAAAAGTGTGAAAATTACTGTTAAACCACTTGCAGTAAAAACTTTTCCTGTACTAAAACCATCAATAGCATCAAACAAATAAGCCATAGAAGGAGGCGCTGACAAAATTCCATTAAATCTTGCTAGAGACGCTCCATCTTTAATTGTTGCACCTGTCCATTCCCACATTGGCAACCAAGCTAACAAACTAAAAAATAAAATACCTATAATTATGTTTGCTCTACTTATAAAGCCTGCGTTTATTTTTTCTAAAACAATCATAGTTACGAACGCAAGACATCCTAAAAAGACAATAGGTTGTTTTAAATCCCCTATAGTAACTAAAGTTACGGGATGATCAACAACCACACCCATTATCTCTAAACCAATGATCGCTAGAAAAAGACCTATTCCAGCCCCGATACCAAATTTTAAACTTTTTGGAATAGAATTAATGATCCAAGCTCTAATTGGAGTCAGTGAAATTAGTAAGAACAATATACCCGACAACAAAACTGCAGCCAAAGCTTCAGCGGGCGTATATCCCATTCCACCTACTACTCCAAAAGCTACAAATGCGTTTATACCCATTCCTGGAGCTAATCCTACGGGCCAAGTTTTACCCGCAAACGCCATTATAAAACAGGCTATTGCCGTAGCCACGATCGTTGCGGTGTAAACTCCTCCAAAATCAAAAAATCCTTTTGAAGGTCCCGCGAATTCTCCTGAAAGAATAAATGGATTTAAGAACATTATATAAGCCATTGTTAGGAATGTTGTTACTCCAGCAATAACCTCTGTTCTAAAGTTCGTTTTATGCTTTCTATATTCGAAATACTTATCCATCATAAAATTTATCTCCTTTTTTGTTTAATTTGATTTAGAGTCGTTAATACACATTAATCCGATTGCATAAAAGTTCAAAATGGGTGCTTGGATCCATTTAAAGTTGTATTTCTGTTTATAACTTTATCGCTATAGTAGAGGAGTTATGAAAAAAATTTTTTTTTTATCCACCATACTATTGTTTCTTAATGCTTGTGAAACCGTAGGGAGAAAAGCAGACAAAGCTACTCAGAAAGAGGAAGAAAAATTGAGCAAATTTCTCAAAAAGACTGAGTCGGATCTTAAAATAGAATTTGGCAAACCAGACGTCGTCGAAATAGGAAAAAACCAAAACAGAGTTTTGGTTTATTATGACTCTAAATTTAAAATAAAGTGCGAAAGAAAATTTGAAATAGACAAAAGAAATACCGTTGTTGGTTTTAGTAGCAGGAATTGTTTTTAGGCTATATTTTTTTTGCAATTTTTAAAGCAAACGCATAATCAAAAGCAATATCCTCTATAATGTTCTTTCTTCCAGTTCTAGATCCGTGTCCAGCATCCATCTCGCATTTTAAAAGCAGTAAATTATCATCAGTTTTATAATCTCTTAGTTTTGCACAATATTTTGTTGGTTCATCAAACAAAACTCTAGAGTCAGATAAAGATGTTGTGATTAAGATATGAGGATAATTTTTTTTCTCGATATTATCATAAGGAGCATAAGAGCGTATGTATTCAAAGTGCTCTTTATTATTTTTTGCATCGCCAAATTCTAATAATTCTCCAGGTGTTAAAGGAAGTGAATGATCTAAATTAGTTGTTAGATTATCTACAAATGGCACAGCCATGATAGCACCTAGAAATAACTCTGGATTTTGATTGATAACATTTGAAACCAGGAGCCCACCAGCCGAACCCCCAAAGGCAATTAATTTTTTTTTACCAGTATATTTTTTTTCAATTAAAAATTTTCCACAAGTTATAAAGTCAGAAAATGTATTTTTTTTATTCAACATCTTTCCTTCCCTCCACCATGCCATTCCTCTTTCAAGCCCCCCTCTTATATGACATGTTGCCCAAATTATATTTCTATCAATCAAAGAAAATTTTGATGTTGAAAAATTAGGTGACATCGAGCTTCCATAGCTTCCATAACCGTATAATAATAAATGGGCATTTCCGTCTAATTTTGTTTTTCTGTGGTACGTAATTGTAATTGGAATATTTCGACCATCATAACTTTTACAATTTAAACGTTCTACAATATAATCATCCCTGTTGTGGCCGGATGGAACTTCTTGCTCCTTTACAAGTTTTTTTTCTTTAGTTTTTAAATTATACTCAAAAGTTCTAGATGGTGTTTTGGGAGACTCATAGCCTATTCTTATAATATCAGTATTTTTATCCTTTTGCATGAGACTCGCTCCAGACGAAATAACTTTTTCGTCAGAAAATAACAATTGTTCTTCTTGGTTTGTTTTAATGTTTCTAACAAAAGTTTTTTGAAGAGCATCAGATACCTCAGATCTAATAATCCAATCATTTAAAAAAATAAGCCCTCCAATCAAAACCCCATTTTTAGCAGGAATAAAATCTTTCCATTCGCCAATATTTTTATGTGAACATCTTGAAATTTTAAAATCTTCTGCATCTTTGTTGGTCCACATCCACCACCAGCCTCCAAAACTATCTATGCTATATTGGATACCTTGTTCTCTTTTTAAAAATAACTTCGGTTTAAATATTTTTTCATCTTTGTGAAAATAATAAACTTCGGATGTTGTATGCTCACCTGTATCAATCAAATAAAAATCTTCACAACTACTAGTACTTATAGAACATGTGAATCTTTCAGATTTTTCTTCAAAGATTAATTTATCTTCTTGTATTGAAGTACCCAACACATGTTGAAAAATTTTACGAGCTCTATGCTGAGAGTCGTGTTTTCGATAAAAAAACGATTTATCATCGTATGCCCAAACTATACCGCCAGCCGTATCTTTGATAGGTTTCTCAATAATTTTATTATCGGATATTCTTCTTAAAAAAATTGTGAAATATTCCCCACCTTTATCGTCTATAGAATAAGCCAGCAGCTCATCATCGTTAGAAACCTCAAGATCTCCAGTGTTAAAAAATTTTTTTCCTTTCGCCTCTAAATCTCCATCCCAGTAAGTTTCTATTTTGCTACTTCCTATTTTTTTTCTTAACTTTTTAGAATAATTTCCTTTTTTTGTAGTTTTAGTCCAGTACTCGTAACGTTTGTCTTTATATGGCAAGCTTTCATCATCTAATTTTATTCTCCCTTCAATTTCACCAAAAAGCTTTTTTTGAAGATCTTTTGTATCTTTCATTTTTTCTTTGGTATAAGCATTTTCTGCCTCAAGATGTTTTTTGACTTCTGAGTTTAGTTTGTTTGGATCTCTTAAGATTTCCAGACAATTGCCTTGATGTACCCAAGAGTAATCGTCTATCCAGCTGTAACCATGTGCGCTTTTTTTTTCAGGTTGTTTCCTTAATCGTGATATCATGTTGTTATGAATTTATTTTTGATCATTGGAATTTCTTTAGTAATATTATATCTTTTATTGAATTTTTTTGTTAAAGCAAGTAGCAAAAAAATCGCAAAGGCTATTAGATATTTAATTTTTACTGCGGGAATCCTTTTAGCCATAATACTTTTTTTAATTGGCAGGTATGCATTTAGTATTCCAATCTTAATTTTTTTACTGCCGCTTCTAAAATTAAAAGGGGGGATAGGTTTATTTCAGCTTTTTCAACTTTGGAGGCTTATTAATTACTTGCGCCAAACTGGGAGATATTCATTTAGATCAGGCACAAATTACTCAAAGGCATCTTCAAATATTTCATTAGATGATGCTTACAATATCTTAGGTTGTAAAAAAGGATGTACAAAATCAGAGGTCATTTCAAAATATAAAAAAATAATGGCTAAACTGCATCCTGATAGAAATGATACAGATACAACCAAACTTGCTCAAATAATATCTGAAGCCAAAGAGACAATTATCAAAAAAGATTTTAGTTAGCCTAATATTTGATTTGCTTTCGACAAAACTTCTTCAAATGAAATTTTATCTTTACCCATTGTATCGTGGGCAGTAGAATTTTCTTCTCCTTTAGGTTCCACTACTACAATTCTTGAAGAATATTTTCCATAAGCCATAACTGGACTATCCATAAATAATGCTAGAGATTTAATTCCTAAAGCGACTGCTAAATGCATAAAACCTGTGTCATTTCCGATATAACAATCACAATTTTTTATAATAGGCAAAGTTTCTTTAATGCTGAGTTTCTCAAAGGACTCACAATTTTTTCCGGCGTATGAGTTTTTAAATTTTTCTATTAAATCAATATCGTTTTTTCCAGCAGCTAAATAAAATTTACATTTTGTAGTTTTTCCTAACTCAGCACAAAGCCTAATATAATTGTTTATGCTCCATCTTTTAGTTGGTCCTGAAGCTGAAATACCAAGACAGACATGTTTAAAATTTCTGTCATAATTGTTGTTTATTTTTTTAATTTTTAAATTAGGCTCTGTTGAAATCACTTGATCAATTATATTTTCAGTGAAGATTTTAGCACTATGAACGATATTATCTTTAGATCTGAATAGAGGATATTGGTGAATCGATTTTATACCTGAAAATTTTGCAATTAAATTGTATCTTAGAGAGCTATTAAAAATAAAAACTTTATCAAAATTTCTTTTTTTCAATTCTTTGGATAGTTTAAAAAATCCACTCAAACCATCTTTATCCTTATCTAGAGTAATTATTTTATCGATATGCTCATCATCTTGTAAAACATCTTTTGCTTTTGAACTTTCTTTGGCCAATAGACTAACAGGGATATCAAATTTTTTTGATATGGCATGAATATAGGGTAAAAAAATTACCATATCACCGATTCCGTACCTTTGCTGAATAATAAGAATTTTCATTCTTTTTTAATTTATAGTACGTTTATATACAAATTAGGTAAAAACATGTCGGAAATTTTGAAAGGTGTATTTGCAGCTTCAATGTCAGTTTTAAAAGCTGATTTAAGCTTAGATATTAATGAAACTTTAAATCACGCAAAGAAAAATCTTGATAACAATGGAGTAGGCTCTGCTTTTTTTGGCAGTACAGGCTGCGGGCAATTAATTTCAATTTCTGAGAAGAAGGCATTTATAGAAGCCTTGTCAAAAGAAAATTTTAAAGAAAAAATTCTAATAGGTACTTCTTGTAATAGTTTATATGATACCATAAATTTAATGCAGCATTCAATAAAGCTAGGTTTTAAAAATTTTCTCATTATGAATGTTGCTTACTACAAAAATGAAGACAATGGTGTTTATAATTTTTACAAAAATATAATTGAATCTGTGCCAGATTCTAAAATCGTACTTTATAACTTTTCAAAACTTAGTGGGTATGCATTCACTCCAGAGGTTACAATAAAATTAATAAAAGACTTTCCGAAAAATATAGTAGGAATGAAAGATAGCACGGGGAACCTATGGGATAATTTCAAAGCAAAAAACTTTTCAATGTTTGTTGGAAGTGAGAAAAAGTTATTAAATGGCCTTAAGATGGGAGCTGCTGGTTGTATCTCTGCCACAACAAATGTAACCGGCTTAGTAGCAAAAAAAGTTTTTGATGATTTTCATAAGAGCGGAGATTCATCGAGTGACACTAAACTTAAAGCTCTTAGAACAGTCTTTGATGAAACTGGAAACCTAATTTCTGCTCTGCATACTTTAAAAAGTTTAGAAAAAAAAATTTACAAAAATATGCTTCCCCCATTAGAACTGTTGAGTGAAGGAAAAAAAAAAGAAATGTTAAAGAAACTGAAAGATTTAAATTTTTTACCAAACAAAAATATTGCTGCATAAAACATGTTACTTATTAAATTTCTAAATAATTTATTTAAAAACGATGGTTTTTTATTGGAGGATGCTAATAACAATTTACATGTTATTGGAAAACCAACATCAGAGAGACCAATAAAAATGAAAATACATGATAAAAAATTACACTATAAATTACTTTTGTATCCCGACCTTTATTTTGGAGAAGCATATACTGATGGAAAGATTACATTCAAAAATGGAACTATAAGTGATCTTTTAGATCTTGCACTACTAAATATTGGGCGCGAGAAAACGAATACCATAAGTGAATTTATAAATTCAATTAGAGGTTCTTACAGATATTTAACAAACTTCAATTTTATAAAAAAATCCAAAATGAATGTCGCCCATCATTATGATATCTCAGATGAGCTTTACTTTCTTTTTTTAGATCCACTAAAACAATATTCATGTGCGTATTTTAAAAATGAAAATGACTCTTTGGAAGAAGCACAGAAAAATAAAATTAATCACATAATAAAAAAACTTAATATTAAGGAAAACTCAAAAGTTTTAGATATCGGAAGTGGGTGGGGGCATCTATCTATTGAAATTGCAAAACAAGCAAAGTGTCATGTGACAGGAGTAACTTTATCTGAAAATCAGCACAGGTATAGTAGTGCAGAGGCAAAAAAACTAAATTTAGGAAATCAAGTTCAATTTAAATTGATGGATTATAGAGAAGTAAAAGAAAAATATGATCGAATAGTATCAGTTGGAATGTTTGAGCATGTTGGAAGAAAATTTTACAAAACATTTTTTAATAAAGTATTTGAAATTTTGAAAGATGACGGATTAGCTCTTTTACATACTATCGGGTCAGTTAATGCTCCAAGAAGCCCCCAACCATGGATAACAAAGTATATTTTTCCAGGTGGTTATACGCCTAGCTTAAGCGAAGTTTCTAAACCTATAGAAAAATCAGGTCTAATTTTGTCAGATATGGAGGTATTGAGAATGCATTATGCTCACACCTTAAGAAATTGGAAAGAAAGATTCACAAAAAATAAGGAGAAAGTTTTGCAGATGTTTGACGAGAGATTTTTTAGAATGTTTGAATTTTACTTGTCTTCTTGTGAAATGGCATTTAAGCACGGAGACCAGGTTGTATATCAACTCCAACTTACAAAGAAATTAAACACAGCCCCCTCTACTAGAGACTATATTTATTCTTAAGTTGCTGTTATTAGTAAAATAGCAGATGAAAAAGAAAAAAAAAGCTAAAAAAATTTATAAAAAAAGATTTAAAAAAAAATCTTTTAAAAAGAGAAAAAAAATAAAAAAAGGTAAAAAACTATTTAAGAGAAAAGCAGTAAAAAAACCAATCAAGAGAAAAAAACTAAAAGTTAAAGCAAAAGAGATAAAAAAATTAAACTTTGCTCCATACAAAATTTTTTTAAAAATCAGGCCTCCTAGCTTTAAAAGTATTTTTTATTATATAAGCAGACCTGTTTTTGAGGCTTATTATAATTTTCAACGAGATAGAATGAAAAAGCTTTTAAAAGCACAAGAAGCCAAGGAAAAAGAACAGGAGCGAATAAGAAGAGAAAAATTCGAGCTTGTTAAAAAGATGAAGGAGGAACAGTTAAAAGAAGAAGCTTATTATTCTAAAGAACTAAAAAAAGATATGAGAGTCTTTTTAAGAGAACAGGAAAGAGAGACAAGAAAAGAAAAAGCAAAACAACAACAGGAGATTATCGAGAGTCTTAAGTTGAGCAAGGAAATAGCTGCATTTGAGGCTAGACAAAATAAAGAGATAGCCGAACTCGAAAAGGCAGCTTTCAAAGCTGAGAAAGAGGATTATCAGGAAGTACTAGACCGTATTGTCGCCATAAGATCAAAATATAAAAACTTACGTTTAGAAAGTTATAGAAAAAAATTACAGGATCTTGGAATAGAAGTTAAAGGAGACGAAGACAAATCTGCCTTACTAGAAAAAGAGAGAACACTTTTATTACAAAAAACTGAAGTTGAAAATACCTTAATGCCTTTTACAAGATCATTAAGATCTATAGCTTTTTTTTGTAATCGTTCACATGTATTGGGAAAACATTTATCGCCCCTAAAGATTATCGATTCCTCCCATGACACTGGCGAAGTTTATTTAAAGTGGCTAGATCTATCAGATTCTGAAGATTTTCTTTTGCTCTGCTACTTAAAAGATAACACTATAGAAAGTAAAAAAGTAGTTCTTGAAATGAAAACTAATCCAGAAAAACATCTTAGTGTTGAATTTGATATTAAATCTGTATTCCAATTTCAAGAATCAGCAATCGATAATGTTGTAAAAATGATTGAAAGAGAGAGAAATTTGAAAAAACCCTCAGACCAAAAGCAAGCTAGTTAATAAGATCCTCTAATTTTTTAATCTCACCGATTTTAAATATAACCGCATCTTCTTTGTTATATCCAAATCTTTCAGCATTTCTTTTAAATCTAACTGGAGGTTCCCAAATCGGTTCCAAACTTAAGATTGCTGAACCCCAATGCATTCCGACTACTTTTTTAACTTTTAAGTCTT
>MDTA01191381.1_pt1 | contig 10418 bp, 14 predicted proteins | sample 811151 | NCBI WGS metagenome assembly MDTA01 (sample SAMN05326648, study PRJNA326480) | marine metagenome | isolation source: seawater | place: Indian Ocean: South | collected 2010 | reverse complement strand
GATGAAACAAGGCCAAGAAACCAAGGTGCAAATTTAACTTCCTTTGAATTAAATGAAGAAGGTATTAAAAATACAATAATTGCAGATAATACCGGTGGAATTTTAATGCAAAGAGGAGAAGTTGACCTGTGCCTTGTTGGAACAGATAGAACTTTAGCAAATGGAGATGTTTGTAATAAAGTTGGAACCTATCTAAAAGCTCTTGCAGCAAGTGATAATAATATTCCTTTTTATGTTGCGTTACCAAGCTCAACAATAGACTGGAACATAAAAAATTATAAAGATATACCGATTGAAGAGAGAAATTCAGAAGAATTATCACATATCGAGGGTTTAGATGAGAAAGGACAAATTAAAAAAATTCAAATATATCCAAAAAAAAGTAAAGTTATGAATTTAGCGTTTGATGTAACTCCATCTAAATATGTAACTGGTTTAATAACAGAAAAAGGTATTTGTAAAGCTAGCAAAGAAGGCTTAGAAAAGTTGTTCAATGATTAATTTACAAAAAGAAGTTATTGAATTTGCGAAAAAACTTAATAGTACGAATTTATCTCCACTAAGATCAGGAAATATTTCTGTTAGAACAACTCAAAATGGTAAAGATGGATTTTATATAACTCCATCTGGCATTAAATATCAAACACTTAAAGAGGGGGATATAGTATTTGTAAGTTCAAATGGTGAATATAATAAAGAGGGATTACAACCTTCATCTGAATGGAAATTTCATAAAGATATTTATCTAAAAAAATCAGAAGCTAAAGCAATAGTCCATGCTCATTCTCCACACGCAACAGCTGTATCCGCCCACAATAAAGACATACCAGCATTTCATTATATGATCGCTCTTGCGGGTGGTGATAACATAAAATGCGCCAAGTACGGAACTTTTGGAACTCAGGAACTATCAGATAATATAATTGCAGCCCTTGAAAATAGAAAAGCATGCTTAATGTCTAATCATGGACAAGTTGCATTTGGAGATAGTTTAAACTCTGCTTTTGAACTTGCTGAGGAGCTTGAAAATATTTGCCATCAATACATAAATGCAATAAAATTAGGAAAGCCTAAGATTCTTTCATCTAGCGAAATGAACTTAATCTTAGAAAAAGTTAAAAATTATAAAAAAGGATAACTTTTTATGACGAAAGTTGGGGAGCACGTCACTTTAGATATAATTGGCACTGTAAAAGAATACGAACCAAAATTTTTTGAAAAACTCGTCTATAAAATTGCTAAGAAAGCCAAAGTAACAGTATTAGAAATATCAAAATATAAATTTGAACCCCAAGGATTTACACTAGTTGCACTTTTAGCTGAAAGTCATATCAGCTTTCATACGTTTCCTGAAAATGGAATTATAAGTTTTGATTTTTTTACTTGTGGCAAAGTAAATCCAAATGTTGCTATTGATATTATAAAAAAAGAAATAAAACATAATAGAATTGTTAAAAAAGAATTTAATAGAGATACAGTAGAGTACTACGATGATATTTATAGTTCACCTGGTCTTAAAAAATTTTATATAGTAAACAACGTATTAGAAAATTTTACATCAAAAATGGGTCAAAATATTGAGATTTTAGAACTGGAACAATTTGGTAAATCTTTATTTATAGACAATGAATTACAAGTAGCTGAAAAAGATGAGCACCTATATAGTTCAACATTTGTTAACTCAGGATTAAAATTAAATCCTGATAAAAATAATTCTGCAGTCATTGGAGGCGGAGATGGTGGTGTTGTTAGAGAGTGTATTTCTAAGGGATTCAAATTAATTGATTGGTATGAACTTGACCCACAAGTTGTAGAAGTTTGTGAAAAACATTTGTCCAAAATAGGAAAAAAAGCCACTAGTAGAAATTCTGTTCAATGTATATGGGGAGACGCTTTTGAGAGTATTAAAAAGGTTGAAGATAATAAATATGACAAAATATTTGTTGATTTAAACGATGACCAATATTGCATTGATCTAGCAGCAAAAAATATCAACTCTTTAAAAAGAATATTAAAAACAAACGGAACAATTACAGCTCAAGTTGGAAGTCATGATAAAAAACCAAAACAAGTTGAGAAATGGCTTAAATTATTTGAGAAAAGCTTTGGCAATACATCTTTAGATAGAATCTACATCCCTAGCTTTGATTGCGCTTGGAATTTTGCTTCATCACTAAATAAATAATTTCTTTTTATATTTAATTTTTTGTGAAATAATTACTAAAATACATTTGGAGGGATAATGAGTATAATCAAAAAATTCAGCTTAGGTTTGTTGATAAGTCTATTTTTAACAATATCTGCCAATGCTGATAAAATTAGAATAGGAACGGAAGGTGCTTACCCACCTTGGAATTCAAAAGATGCATCAGGTAAACTTATTGGATTTGAAGTAGAATTAGCCTGGACACTATGTAGATACATAGGGCAACAATGCGAAATTGTTGAGCAGGACTGGGATGGAATGATACCCGCACTTATAATGAGAAAGTTTGATGCAATTATGGCTGGAATGTCTATTACTGATGAGAGAAAAAAAGCAATTAATTTTTCACAAGGTTATGCAGATGAAGTTGCTTCTCTTGCAGTTATGAAAGGTTCAGATCTTGAAGGAATAAAAACTTCAGAGGGAATTAATCTTACAAAAAAAACAGGTGCAGTCAGCAAAGACCTTAAGACTTTAACAACAGCGTTAGCAGGTAAAACAGTATGCGTTCAAACAGCAACTATTCACCAAAACTTTTTAGAGTCAGGTGATGTAGGAAAAGTAAATGTAAGAACTTACAAAACTCAAGATGAAGTTAATTTAGATTTAGCTGCCGGTAGATGCGATGCTGCATTAGCTGCCGCTGTAGCATTTACAGATTATGCTGAAAAATCTGGTAAACCAGTTATTTTAGTTGGACCAACATTTTCAGGCGGAGCATTTGGAAATGGAGTAGGAGTTGGTATCAGAAAGGATGATACTGAGCTCTTAAACGCTTTTAACAAAGCCATTAATAAAGCAAGAAAAAATGGAGACATTAGTAGAATTGCTATTAAATGGTTTGGTTTTGACGCTTCTATGTAATTAATTTTAGATTTGGCGACTATAATATATAGTCGCCGGTCTTATGGAACTTCTAGCATTTGGAAAAACTGGTTGGGGCGACGAACTATTTGTAGCCACTTTAATGACTATTGCTGTTTCAATAACAGCTATGTTAATAGGCTTTCTTTTTGCGTTAATATTTACTCCATTAAAACTCTCAAATAACAAAATACTAAATCTTATTGCAAATCTTTACACAACAATAATTAGAGGTGTTCCAGAATTATTGGTTATATATTTATTCTTTTTTGGAGGAAGCGGCGCAGTAATGTTTGTTGCATCTATTTTTGGATATAATGAATATATTGAAATAAATGCGTTTATAACTGGTTCATTCGCTATTGGCATTATATCAGGTGCATACTCAACAGAAGTTTTTAGAGGAGCAGTTCAGTCTATAGACAAAGGACAGTTTGAAGCTTCAAAAGTTTTGGGATTTAAAAAACCGATTTACTTTTTTAAAGTAATTATGCCTCAAATGTTACGATTAGCTATTCCAAATTTAAGTAATGTATGGCAGATCACTTTAAAGGATACTTCTTTAATATCTGTTACTGGTTTAGTTGAAATAATGAGACAATCATATATTGCTGCAGGGTCAACTAGGGATCCACTTTTTTTCTACTCATTTGCTGCGATATTATATTTATTGCTTACTTTTTTAAGCATGAAACTGATTAATAGACTTGAAACAAAATATAGTAAAGGTTTTTAATGGATTTTGAATTAATGATAACCAGCTTTCCAAAGTTAATAAACGCAACTTATATAACTTTAAAACTATTATCATTATCATTATTATTTGGATTATTTTTAGGACTATTTTTTGCAATTTTAAGACTAAACAAAAATTATATTATTAATAGATTTGCCTATTGTTATTCTTATATTTTTAGAGGTACACCTTTATTAGTTCAAATATTCATAATATATTTTGGACTAGGTCAAATAGAATATATAAGATCATCAATTTTATGGGTAATTTTAAAAGAACCGTATTGGTGTGCGATTATTGCTTTTACGCTAAATACCGGAGCTTATACTTCTGAAATTTTAAGATCTGCATTTCAAACTATTAAACCTGGATTTATCGAAGCTGGCAAAAGTCTTGGCATTCAATCGAAAATCATATTTTTTAAAATTCAAATCCCTATTGCTATAAGACAGTCATTGCCAGCTTATGGAAATGAAATAGTCTTAATGTTGAAAGGAACGTCATTAGCAAGCACAGTAACATTAATGGATATTACCGGAGTAGCAAAATATATTATTTCTACAACATTTAAACCCGTTGAAGTATTTATTGTTGCAGGAGGAATCTACTTATTTCTGACTTTTTTGATTCATAATTTAATAAAATATTTAGAAAAAAAATATAGTTATTAATGAAGAAATTTTTAATTTTTATTTTTTTTATATATATTTCAAACAGTGTAAACGCCGAAGAAAAATTAATTGGTTCCTTAAAAGATGGTCAAAAAATTATTTTTATAAGACATGCTCTTGCACCAGGTAGTGGTGATCCTGAAAATTTTAATCTAAATGACTGCTCAACTCAAAGAAACTTAAATCAATCTGGGATTAATCAGTCATCAAAAATAGGATCATTTTTTTTAGAAAATAACATTCCAATAGATAAAGTCTTATCCAGTGAATGGTGTAGGTGCAAAGAAACAGCAAAATTTGCATTTGATAAATTTGAAACATTTAATGCATTAAATTCATTTTATAGTAAAAAATTTGAAAAGAATAAAAATAAACAAATTAAGGATCTTAAAAATTACATCAATCAATGGGATGGAAAAAAAAACTTAATCTTAGTTACTCACTATGTAGTAATATTAGAAATGATTAATTTAACTACATCATCAGGTGAGATTGTAATTGTAGATAAAAAACTTAATTTTATTGGAAGAATGGAAATTAATAGTTAGTGTATTCTTTTATTTCTTTAATCTTTGATCCTGTATGATTATTAATTTCTAATTTAATCTTTGCTCTCTCATCATTTAAAAAATGAATATCTCTCGATAATTTGATAAATTTATCTCCAAAATCAGACTTTTTTTCAAATAATCTTTTTTCGTCTTCAATTAGCCAAAGTTTTAAGTTTATGTCTTTTAATGATTTAAATAATTTATTAAGTTTATCATCAATTTTAACATTCTTTTTAAGTTGATCATCTAAAATGTTGTATTCATCGTTTATAAATTTTAATTTATCTAGATCTTTAATTTTATCTTTTTTTATTTCTAAAATAGAAATTTTATCCAAAAGTTCACCAACAGATACCTCTACAAGAATTTTATTCATAAAATTTAATAGTATGTTAAGTTGTTAAAAATATGTCCAATATTCTTATTATTAAACATGGTTCACTTGGAGATATAGCCCAAGCTAGTGGGGCAATTCAAGATATTTCTGAAAATCATAAACATGATCAATTATATATTTTAACAACAAAACCTTATTTTGATCTATTTAAAAAAAATCCTTATTTAACCGATGTTATTCTAGATAGAAGACTTTCAAGATTCAATTTAATTTATTTATATTTTTTGATGAGAAAAATAAAAAAACTTAAAATCTCGAAAGTTTATGATTTGCAAAATTCATCTAGAACAAACTTTTACAAAAAAATTCTATTTCCAAAATCTAATTTTGAAACATGGTGCTCATCAAATACAACATTACCAGATGATAAATCTAAGAGTGAATTTGATAAAAATCCTGTTTTGGAAAGATTTAATTACCAATTAAAAACTTCAGGCTTAAAAATCAAAAATACCATGATCCCAGATTTTTCATGGAGTTGTACTGATATATCCGAAATAAAATCAAATTATAAACTTGAGAGATATATAATTTTATTTCCTTTTTGCTCTCCTCATCTTTTTCATAAAAAGTGGCCTTATTATAATGATTTAATTGATCTAATAAATAATCAATATAATAATAAATATAAAATTGTCACTGCTCCAGGGCCAAAAGAAATTGAAGATGCAAAAGAAATAAATGCATTATGTATTTTAAACAATGGAAAAGCATTAAACATTTCAAGATTATCTTCACTTATAAAAGATAGTTCTTTTGTAGTGGCTAATGATACCGGACCAGCGCACATGGCTGCACATCTAAAAGCTAAAGGATTGACATTATTTGGATCACATACTACTGCTCACAAAGTAAGTATCGAGAGAGAAAACTTTAAGGCAATCCAAGTAAACGATTTAACAAAACTATCACCTCAAAAAGTTTTTGAAAGAATTAAAGATAGTATTTGATAAGTGAAAATTTTTTCAGCTAAGCTGCAACAAAATACTACATTCATTTATAAGAAATAATTATAAAATCAATCTATATTTTTCAATAATGTTCTCCCACAGAAATTTCTTTGAATTATTTTTTGCTTCACTACCATACTCTAAGTATTTTTTGTTCTGCAATAAATTATTAATATTTGTATAAATATCCTCTAAACTATTTCCATCACAAATTAAGCCAGTTTTATTATTAACGATTGCATCTGATGCACCACCATCTATTCCTCCAATCGATGGAATACCGTGTTGAGCAGCTTCAACAAAAGATATACCAAATCCTTCAACTGACCTTTTGTGAATAATTGAGGGCATAACGAAGATGTTTGATTTAGCAATTAAAGCATCTTTAAGATTTTGAGAAATGTCTTTTAAAAAAACTACCTGTTTATCAAGACTTAATTCTTTGACTAATTTTTTAATATTTTTTTCCTCTTCACCATATCCTATAGATATATAAATTATATCCGGGTAAATTTGCTTTAGATTTCTTAGAGACATAATGATTTTTTCATGATTTTTTCTTTTATCGTATCTTGAGACTGTTATTAATCTTGGATTTTTATCATTATAAATTTTTCTTGCTTCCTCTAATGCTTTGTTGTCTAAATTAGGCTTTGGATCTATGCCAGGATTTATAACTTGAATTTTTTCTTCTAAAACTCCAACATTTATTGCAAGTTTTTTTGTAAACTCAGAATTAGCAACTACATGATCAACATTGTTTAAGACTTTCAATAACCTCTTATTTAAAAAGGATCCCCTTTCATGATTTATTTCTTTTGAGTGAATTAAACATATCTTCTTATGATTAGTTTTGATTAATTCAAGACTTTTCCAATGATCAGCAATAACGCCTTCGATATGTTTGTTTTCTTTGATATAATTATTTACCAATAAAGCTTTTCGATATTTCTTAAATATTTTGTGACCACCAATTCTTATAATTGAGAACGATACTTGATCATCAAATTCTTTTGAATTTTCGTGAAAATCAGCAAATACTTTAACCATAAAAAACTTTGAAATTGATTTAGTTAATCCCCAAACTAAATTTTGCATACCACCTACTTCAGGAGGAAAAGATCTTGTTACTATCAAATACATAATTATTTATACCACTTAATGTTACAACCCATGCTTGGTTTTTGAATCTTAGGTCCTTTTCCAGTTTTAGAAATTTCTTTCATAGCTGTTAGTAATTCACTATCACCTTTTTTAATTGGTTTAAGATCTTTTAGTTCTCTAATTCTACCACGATATTGTAATTCTAAATTACTGTTGTAACCAAAAAAATCTGGAGTGCATACAGCATTATAATTTTTAGCGATCGTTTGCGATTTATCTAATAAATATGGAAAACTAAAATTATTTTCTTTAGAAAATATTTTCATATTTTCAAAAGAATCCTCTGGATAATTTTGAGTATCGTTTGACATTATAGCAACAGAGTTTATTCCATGATTTTTAAGAACTATAGTATCATTAACTATGTCTTTAATTACTGCTTTAACATAAGGACAGTGATTACAAATAAACATAACCAATGTTCCCTTTGAACCCTTTACATCATTCAACGAGACCATTTGATCATTAATTGACATTAAACTGAAATTTTCTGCTTTTTTCCCGAAATCACATATTGGTGTTTTTGTAAGCGACATGATAAAATAATATATAAATTATGTTTTACGATTTGGAAAATAAAAAACCAAAAAACTCTGGCGAAAATTGGGTGGCACCTAATGCTGTAATCATTGGAGACGTTACTTTAGAAAAAAACACTAGTATTTGGTTTAATGCAACCTTAAGAGGCGATGTAGAAAATATCCATATTGGAGAGGGTTCAAACATACAAGACGGTTGTGTTTTGCATACAGATCCTGGATATCCGGTAAAATTAGGCAAAAATATAACCGTTGGGCACCTTGTTATGCTTCATGGGTGTACCATTGAAGATAACAGCCTTATCGGAATAGGTGCGGTAATTTTAAATAACGCTAAAATTGGAAAGAATTGTATTATTGGCGCAAAGTCGTTAATAACAGAAAATAAAATTATTCCTGACAACTCATTAGTAATAGGCTCTCCAGGAAAAATTGTTAGAAAAGTTACAGATGAAGAAATTATTAACATTAAGGAAAACGCAAAACACTATCAAAATAACTGGAAAAAGTATTCTAATTTAATTTTTTAAATGATAAAATATATACTTCCAGCAATTATTTTAGTTCTTATTATAATCTTTTGGGAAAAAATTGAAGAATTAATATTTAAAAAATTGAAAATTAAGTTAACACTTTTTTTAGGTTTAATTTTAAGTACATCGATTTTACTTATTATATTTCTTTTGATAGACTAGGGTACTAACCAAAATTCTTTAAAATTTTTTTTATATTCAAATTTAGCCCTACGATGACCTTTGGCTGCCAAATATAACCACTCAACAGATTTAATTTGACATTGGATTACTGTGAAATTTTTATAACCCTCTTCACTTTGTTCCATCGTATAATCAAAATCCTCTAACTTTGATATCATTCCAGATGTAGGATTTTCTGAAATAGTTCCTGGTGCATTATCAGTTAAATAGCATCGTCTGCTGATGTGTTGAGTTTTTTTCCATGATTCATTAGATATTGAATTTTGATTATTAATTTCACATTCAACTTGAACTCTTAATTGAATTTTTTCTTCTTTGTCATAAAAAACTAAAGAGGCTTTTTTATTTATCTTTAAAATATCAACTTTTGGAGATCTAAAATCAGTATGAAATTGTAATAAATTATTATTTCGATCTGATTTTCTTAAAACTACTATTCTTCCATCAATTTCATTTTGATTTGCACAAATGAAGACTGGAATTCTAAACGGCGAACTTCTGTTGATCACAGCGTCATCAAGCATAGACCAATACTTATTTTGAATTTCTTTTAGATTTTCATAGTATGCCGGTTGTTGCATACATCACTTTCTAAATCTTTTGATTAAACTTGATGTATCCAGACGATTTCCACCCATTTCTTGAACCTCTTCATAAAATTTATCAACAAGTTCAGTGACAGGTAATAAAGAACCATTTTTTTTTGCTTCTTCCATTGCGATTTTAAGATCTTTTCTCATCCAATCAACAGCGAAACCAAAATCAAATTTATCATCAATCATCGTTTTATATCTGTTTTCCATTTGCCAAGATTGAGCCGCTCCCTTAGAAATTACCTCGATAACATCTTCCATGTTTAATCCAGCTTTTTGGCCAAAGTTAATTGCTTCTGACAATCCTTGAACTAATCCCGCAATACATATTTGATTTACCATCTTTGCTAATTGTCCAGATCCAGATTTGCCCAATAGCTTTACCTTTTTGCTATAACAATCTATTTTATCTTTTGCTTTATCAAAATCCTCTTTATCTCCCCCAACCATGACTGTCAAAGCACCATTCTCGGCACCTGCTTGACCTCCAGATACTGGTGCATCTAGAAAACCAAATCCATTTTTTTTCGAATGATCATAAATTTCTCTTGCTATCGTTGCAGAGGCTGTAGTGTTGTCAATGTATACTGCACCTTTTTTGATTGATTTAAAAATGCCATTTTCACCAAAAGTAACTTCTCTTAAATCATTATCATTTCCAACACATGTGAAAATATAATCAGCTTCTTTTACAGCATCTTTAGGTGTGTTTGCTTTTTTCCCTTTAAATTCTTGTAACCATTTATCTGCTTTAGAACCAGTTCGATTATAAACAGTTACATTATGCCCACCTTTTGATATATAACCAGCCATGGGATATCCCATCACACCAAGACCTATGAAAGTAACGTTACAAGACATAATTTAAATGTTAAAAAATTTAAGTATTAAAGTAATTATTTTTGGATTTATATTTACATTTTTTTCAAGCTTTGGACAGAGTTTTTTTTTAGGATTGTTCAAAGCTTGAAAAAAATGAAAATATAAAACCAAAAATAATAACTTTAATACTAAAATTTTTAACATTAAAT
>MDTA01015764.1_pt1 | contig 10418 bp, 12 predicted proteins | sample 811151 | NCBI WGS metagenome assembly MDTA01 (sample SAMN05326648, study PRJNA326480) | marine metagenome | isolation source: seawater | place: Indian Ocean: South | collected 2010 | reverse complement strand
TCCCAGGTTACCGTTGTTATTTACTGCCCTGAACCGTGAAGTTCAAGGCGGTGACTTTGTAAATTTATCAGGCTTCCCAATGTTGGGCATGCACAACAAGAATTATTCCAAAATCTCCTAATTTTTTTATATCGGCTCGAGAGTAGTAAAGACTATCGAATAACCCAGGAAACTAATGAAAAGTATAACCTAATATGAGTCTTACAAAGACAAACTTTTTAACTGATTCTCTACCGCTTTTGTGAGCTCATCCAGTGCAGGTGAATCTAAAGATTTAACTTGAGGATTTGATAAACTTTTTAAGTATTCGTTTGTTATATTAAGGGCAGTTAGTATCGCAGTCTTTTTGTCATCAAGGTCTGAACTTTTCTTAATCTCTCTAAGCCTATCATCTAGGAATACAGCAGCTTCCTTAACCGCATCAGCTTCTTCTAGAGGACATGCAATTTTATAGGAAGAATCTAAAATCTTTACAGTTGTTACATTTTTTCCCATTTTTTAACTTTTATAACGATTTATTATTTGGTTAATGCCTTTTTTTGCTTTATTTAAGGATTCTTCCAAATTTTTATTTTGTTTATTCAGTTTAGAATTCTTTTTTGATAAGTCTTCATTTACTTCTTTGAGCTGTTGACTAACCTTAATCAGTTTCTTGACTTCTGTTTCTAGTTTTTGAAATTTTTCTTCTGACATTTCTTTTTTCTTCAATCTAATTTTAACTTTCAACTGTTTTTCTTGCCAGCATGATTTAACATGACATATAAAATTATTACTTATGATTAACAAGCAATTTAATTTCTCAGAAAGAAGATCAGAATTATCGCAAAAGGTCTTAGATGATTCTGCGATTATTGTTGCTTCTTCCCCTGTTAAATCAAGAGTTTCTGATACTGATTATCTGTATAGGCAAGATAGTAATTTTTACTATCTATCAGGATACGAAGAGCCAGAATCTATATTGCTGATAAGACCATACGAAAAAAAGGATAATTTTATAATCTTTTGTAGAGATAGAGACTCACTAAAAGAACAATGGGATGGGTTTAGATCTGGTCAGAAAGGTGCTGTGAAGGACTTTAATGCAGATAAGTCGTTAAGTATTTCAGCTGTGGACTCTTTAATGCCAGAGTTGTTGGAAGGTGCTAAGAATATTTACTATTCTATGAGTTCTCCCTGTGGCCTGGATAAACGAATTAGTGCTTGGGTTGATCAAATAAGATTGAATACTAGAGCTGGTGCCGAACCTCCTCAAAATCTACTTTCTTTAGATTCTATAATTCATGAGATGAGGTTATTGAAATCAAATGAAGAAATTGCGGTCATGAAAGAAGCTGCAGAAATAACAACTGAAGCTCATATCAGGGCAATGAAGGCTGTAAAGCCGGGGATGTATGAGTATCAGTTGGAAGCTGAGTATTTATACGCTTTTAATAAGAATGGTGCCAGATCTCCTGCTTATAACTCGATAGTTGGTGGAGGCAATAATGCTTGTATATTGCATTACGTTGAAAACAACAGTGAGCTTAAAGATGGAGATGTGGTTTTAGTTGATGCAGGCTGTGAGTATAAATACTACGCATCTGATGTTACGAGGACGTTTCCAGTTAATGGTCACTTTACAGAAGAGCAAAAACAGATCTACTCTGTTGTACTAGAGGCGCATAAGCAATCTATGGATCAGCTTAAACCAGGAAATAAATGGAATTTAGCTCATGAAAAATCGGTTGAAGTCATTGTAGAGGGATTGATTGATTTAGGAATTATTAAAAGTAGTAAAAAAGAGGCTATAGATAATGGAGAGTATTCTAAATTTTACATGCATAGAATAGGGCATTGGCTAGGAATGGATGTTCATGATGTAGGTAGTTATAAGCAAGATGGTGATTGGAGGGAACTTGAACAGGGAATGGTTATGACTATAGAGCCGGGAATTTATATTTTAGATTCTTTAGAAGGTGTTGATGACAAGTGGAAGGGGATAGGTGTAAGAATAGAAGATGATGTTCTGGTAACTAACAATGGTTTTGAGGTTTTAACTCCCAACATCCCTAGATCTATTGAGGATGTAGAAAATACTGTTCAGTCTTAAGTGAAATATGAAGCTATCATAGTTGGAGGTGGTGTTGCGGGCGCTTCACTTGCTCTTCTGCTGGGACAGGCTGGAATGAAGATATGTTTATTGGATAAAGGATCTCCTTCAAAAATCCAAAAGACCGATCTTTTCAAAGGAAAAACTGCATCTCTAAACCTAGCTTCTATAGATTTTTTTAAGAAGATTGGGTTATGGGAAAAGGTTAATCATAGCTCGAAAGAATTTACCAATATCGAGGTTTGGGATGCTGAGGGATCTTCTAAGATTATATTTAATGCCAAAGATATTTCTAGAAGTAAGCTAGGCAACATAGCTCATAATAATACTATATTAACCGCATTATATGACTTGCTTAAAGACCTACCGAATGTTAATCGAGTAGAAAATGTATCAGTTTCTGTAATTAAAGAAGCAAATGAATCGATAGATGTACAAACTGACTCTGGACTAAGTTTAACAGCAAGTTTAGTTGTGGGATCTGACGGGTCAATGTCATCAATTAGAAGCCTATCATCTATACCTATAAGAACATGGAGTTATGAACAAACCGCTATTGTTACTCTACTTGAGTCAGAAATTCCTATTCATGATACTGCTTATCAAATTTTTACTAGTACTGGACCTATTGCAATACTTCCAGTTAGAGTTCAAGAAGAAGAATTAGCATCTTTAATATGGTCAGCCGATAAAGCATATGCAGATAAATTATTAACCTCAGAACCTGCAGAATTTTTAAGAGAACTAAAGCTCAAAACAGAAAGTAAATTAGGCAGCTTCAAGATGCGGGAAGAAATATCTTCATTTCCTCTCCATCAATTACATGCGAAAGAGTACTTTTCAAATAGGGCTGTTCTAGTTGGAGACTCAGCTCATACTATGCATCCGCTTGCTGGCCAGGGATTAAATTTAGGACTATCCGATGTAATAGATCTATCTGAAAGAATATTATTACTTAGAAGAGAAGGTCGTGATATCGCAGATAAGACAATGCTGAAATCTTATAGTGATTCAAGAGAGAAAGTAAATTTGAGAATGACAGCGTTGATGGAAGCTTTTAAAAGAGGCTTTGGATCAAAAAATCCCTGGATAAAATTAGGAAGAAATCTAGCTTTTGATATTACAAGTAACAATAAGTCTTTAAAAAAGAAGTTTATAAAAGAGGCAGCGGGTATTACTTAATCTTTGATTCTGTATAAAGAACGTGTTTTCTTATAACGGGATCAAATTTCTTAATCTCCATTTTGTCTGGCATCGCAGATTTATTTTTATCTGTAGTATAAAAATGTCCAGTACCAGCTGAAGAGACTAGTCTAATTTTTTCTCTCATATCTTTTCTCCTCGTGCCCTTATGTCTGCAAGAACTTTATCTATACCATTTTTATCAATAGTCCTCATGCCGTTCGCAGATACTGTTAAGCTGATGTACCTATTTTCTGATTCCACCCAAAACTTATGTTTATGTAGGTTAGGTTGGAAGGTTCTCTTGTTACGATTCTTTGCATGTGAAACATTGTTTCCAGCTTGTGGTTTTTTTCCAGTAACTTGACAGACTTTTGACATAATAGTTTTTAAATTTTCTTCATTGAAGGCGCGTTTTATACCAGAACCACTACCAGCAAGCAAGATTAAGACTGTATAATCCTAATTTTTTTGGCAAATTATTTTGAATTCATTAGCAAATAAAAATATTTTATTGGGTGTAACTGGCGGTATAGCTGCATATAAGTCAGCTGAAATAGTGCGTGCATTAAAGAAGGCCGGTTCATCAGTTAGAGTAGTAATGACTAAGTCTGCTGAAGAGTTTATTACACCTCTAACACTCCAAGCTTTATCAGGTAATAAAGTTTCTTCTGATCTCTTAGATCCCGAAACCGAAGCAGGCATGGGTCATATTGAGTTGGCTAAGTGGGCTGATGCAATTTTAATAGCTCCGACTACTGCAAATACGCTAGCAAAATTAGCTTCTGGAAGAGCTGATGACCTCTTGTCTAGCATTAGCTTAGCTTTTGAAGGTCCTCTTGCATTAGCGCCAGCAATGAATCAGGCTATGTGGAAAGACTCTAGAACTAAAGAAAATATAGAGAAGCTAAAAGATAATAACTTTAATATTTATGGCCCTGGTTCTGGAGAGCAAGCATGTGGAGATGTTGGTCTTGGAAGAATGTTAGAGCCAGAAGAAATTATGTTAAATTTTTCTTTACTCTTCGAAGAAGGACATTTAAATAATAAAAATATTCTGATTACCGCTGGTCCTACTCAAGAACCAATAGATCCTGTTAGGTACATCACCAACAGGAGCTCCGGAAAAATGGGTTATTGCCTTGCAGAAGCAAGTCTAGAATCTGGTGCGAATGTCACTTTAGTATCTGGGCCTGTGAATATAGAGGCTCCTGAAGGGGCCCATTTAGTAAAAGTTCAAACCGCTGAAGAAATGTACGAATCGGTTATGCATCACATTAAAAATACAGATATATTCATTAGTTCCGCGGCCGTAGCTGACTATAAGCCAGAAAATTTTTCCAAAGATAAAATTAAAAAATCTGACAAAAACTCAGAAATTTCCATTGGAATGACAAAAAATAAAGATATTCTCAAGAGCGTTAGTGAAATTAGCAATAAACCTTACTTGGTAGGTTTTGCTGCAGAAACAAATGACCTAATAAATAATGCAAAATTAAAACTAAAAAATAAAAAGTTAGATTTAATTATTGCAAATGATGTTTCGGGCAAAGATATAGGTTTTGACTCAGAAGAAAATGAAGTCACATTAATAAATTCTGATTCAGAATTTTTCATTGAAAAAGAATCAAAAAAAAAGGTAGCTTCAAAAATAATTAAATATATTTCTGAAAAGTTAGTTTCTTAGTTTTATTTTGAAGGTTCTTGTGATGGCTCTTCTTCAGTAGAAGCTTCCTCGACTATACCTTCCTCAGGTACTGTTTCTTCGACTGCTAGCTCTTCTGTAGGCACTTCATCCGTTGCAGTTTCTTCAACTACGGAATTTTCAACTGGAGTTTCTTCTGTCGCATCTTCGGATACAGCCTTTACCTTTGTTTTATTTCCAAAACGTTTTCTGAATTTATCAACTCTTCCTGCAGTATCTACCAGATTTTGTTTACCAGTATAGAAAGGATGCGAAGCCGACGAGACATCAAGCTGGAAATATGGATAGGTTTTTCCTTCCCATTCTTTCGTTTGATCGGTCTCGAGAGATGAAGGAATAAGGAAATAAGTGTCCACACTTGTATCATGGAAGAGTACTTCTCTGTATTCTGGATGAATGTCTTTTCTCATTTGATAATTGTTAAATTAAAAATATGGCAGCGCACTATACCAGACAGACAATACATGGCAAATGCTAATATAGTGCCAATAGGTTTAGAATAAGTTTATGTCTGTAAAGCAAGTAGAAGTTTTAGTACCAATCCCAATACCAGAAAAGTTTTCTTACCTATTGCCAAATCAAATGAAAGCCTCTCCTCCTAAGCCAGGAACTAGGGTAATCGTTCCCTTTGGAAATAGAAATCTTGTAGGAGTAGTATGGAATGTAGGAAACGGCATTGCACCAAAGGGCAAAAAGTTAAAGTATTTAAAAGAGGTATTGGATTATCAGCCTTTATTAGATAAAGCGTCTTTAAACTTAGCAGATTGGGCATCACGCTATTATCACTATCCTTTAGGTGATGTAATTTCATACTTCTTTCCACCACCCATTAGGAAAGGAAAAGAGGCTAAGTTTGTAGAGATAAAATTTTTAGAACTGACAAACAAAGGTGAATTTGTAAATATAGAAGAACTTTCTAAATCCCCTAATCAAAAAAAACTAATTGAGGTTTTGCAAGAGAAGAAGACGCTCTCACAAAGAGCTGCCAATGCTTATGGAGTAAATTCATCTTCTATAAATGCTTTAATTGATAAAGGTTTAATATCTAGATATCTGAGGGAACTTTCGCCTTATAAGAAAGAAGAATTTTCAATCGCGAAAGGCGTGAAGAAAAAATTAAATAATGAACAAAAATTTGCTGTGGATTCTATTATTAATTCGAAAAACCAAAATAGAGTTTTCCTTTTGAATGGGATTACGGGTAGTGGAAAAACAGAAGTTTATCTTCAAGCAATCCAAGAAGTAATCAAGAAAGGCAAGCAAGCCCTTATTTTAATTCCAGAAATAGGTCTAGCACCACAAGCGGAAGAAAGATTTAAAAAATATTTTGGAGAAAGGGTTTTGTCATTTCATTCCGCAAAAAACAATAGAGAGAAAGTAGATGCTTGGTTGGGAGCCTCTAAAGGATTGATAGATATAGTAATTGGGACCAGATCTAGTGTATTTATGCCCATGAAAGATATAGGAATAATAGTCGTTGATGAAGAACATGACTTGTCTTACAAGCAAGTGGATAGGTTTAGATATTCTGCAAGAGATATAGCTCTTTATAGAGCAAAGATAGAAAAAATACCTGTTGTCTTGGCTTCTGCTACTCCTTCTTTAGAGACTTTGAATAACTCTTTACAGGGAAAATATGAAATATTGAATTTAACTAAAAGAGCCACGGGAGCAAACCTTCCAAAATATTTGCCAGTTGATTTAAGAGGTAAGGAATTAAATGAAGGTTTTAGTGACGAGCTAATAGATAGTACTGAAGAAGAACTTCATAAAGGAAATCAGGTTCTTATATTTTTAAATAGGAGGGGTTACGCGCCTTCTTTAATCTGCAAAACATGCGGATGGTTATCAAATTGTGATAGATGTGATGCACTCATGACCGTACACAAAAGACCTCAAAAATTACAGTGTCATCACTGCGAGTCTCAAAGAAATTTACCAACAACTTGCCCTGAATGTCAGTCGGAGGATTTTTTAACCTATGGTTATGGGACTGAAAGAATTGAAGAATTTCTTATTAAGCGTTTCCCTAAATTCCCTGTTCTTAGAGTTGATAGTGACTCAACAAGAAAAAAAGAATCTATGCATGAATACCTTGATGAAATTAATTCAGGGAGGCCAATGATTCTTTTAGGAACACAGTTACTGGCTAAGGGGCACCATTTCCCAGATGTGACCCTTGTAGGAGTATTAGATGCTGATTCAGGTCTATTCAGTGCTGACTTTAGGGGCAGTGAAAGGGTAGCTCAGCTAATGACTCAAGTGGCTGGCAGAGCGGGCAGAGATAAAAAGCCTGGCAAGGCAATACTACAGTCTTACTGTCCTGATCACCCTCAAATAGAAGAGCTTGTTAAAGGTAGTTATGAGAGCTTTGCTAAGAATTTATTGGAAGAAAGAAGATTAGCTAAGTCACCACCTTTTGCTTTTCAAGCAAAGATTCAAGCAGAATCATCTAATAGTTATGTTAGTAGAGATTTTATAAAAACTCTTATCAATAAATTAAAGAAATCTAAATCCTTTCCAAAAGACATAAGAGTTATAGGACCTATTCCTGCGATCATGGAAAAAAAATCAGGAGTATATAGGTGGGAGTTAAATATTCTTTCAAGCAGCAGAAACTCATTACACAAGTTCTTGGATTTAGGACAAGCTAGTCTGTATGACTCTAAAACCTCTAAGAGGGTGCGTTGGTCTATAGATGTTGACCCTTTATCTTCAATGTAAATCTATACCAGTTAATTCAGAGCTAATAGACCATAGTTTTTCTGCTTGGTCGTCACTTTTAGCTGCCCCTATAAGCTTTTCAATTTCGCAATCAACAAAATATTCTCCCGTGACTTTTTCAACTTCAGGAGAGGCACAAAGATAGATGGAAGTTTCTGCCCCTTTGTCAGTCTTTTTTGCAAAAGGTCTTCCAAGATTCATCAATAATCTTACAAAGAAGCCTTCATTATTTAATCCTATACCTGTATCTACATATCCAGGATGCAGGCAATTAACGGTTATTTTGTAGTCTTTAAGTTTTGAGGCTAAGCTTCTAGTAAAAAGGATATTAGCTAATTTAGATTGACCATACACTTTTAAACCTTTGTAGTTTTCTTTAGATTGAAGATCCTCAAAGTTCATTTCATTTACAAACCTATATGCCATGGAGGCGACATTTACAATTCTTCCTCCCCCAGCATTCTTCATTTTTTCTATAAGCAACAATGTAAGACTAAAATAGGCAAGGTGATTGACTGAAAACACTTCGTCGAAGCCATCAGCTGTTTCTTTTCTTTCTCTATTCATTATCCCTGCATTATTTAGCAGGATATCTAATGGTTTGTTAAGAGAAAGAAATTCTTCTGCTGCTTTTTTTACCTCATTTTGTGAGGAGAGGTCTGCAATAATAGCAGTAGGTTGTCTTCCTGATTCTTGAAGAAGCTCTTCTTTCAATTTGTTAGCTTTTTCATGATTTCTCGCTATGAAAACTATTTCAGCACCCATTTGATTTAGGGCTTTAGCTGCTTCCAATCCAATTCCATTTGTTGCCCCAGTTATCAAGCAAACTTTATTTTCTAGATTTTCATTCATGATTATTGCCTTTATTTATCGTATGTATAAGATTAAAGAGATGAGTTTATATGAAAAACATATACTGCCAAGATTTTTAAATTGCGCATGTGGATCTAAACCAATAACTTACCAAAGAAAGAAGGTAGTTCCTCTTGCGGAAGGCAATGTATTAGAAGTCGGTATAGGTTCAGGATTGAATTTACCTTACTACGACCAGTCGAAAATAGAAAAAATATGGGGTTTAGATCCTTCAAATGAACTAAGTTTAATAGCTAAGGAGACTGCAAAGGAAGAAGGTTTAGATATTAACTTTATATCTTGCGGTGCAGAGGAAATTCCGCTTCCAGATAACCATTTTGATACAGTTCTAATTACTTATACGATGTGTACCATTCCAGAGGTAAAAAGAGCTAATATCGAGATTAAAAGAGTTCTCAAAGATGGTGGAAAATTAATATTCTGTGAACATGGCATAGCGCCAGATGAGAACATCATTAAATGGCAATCAAGGATAAATCCCATATGGAAAAAATTAGCAGGAGGTTGCAATATTAATAGAAATATCCCTCAAATCATTGAAGAGTCAGGGTTTAAGATTGAGCAAATGGAAGAAATGTATCTTCCTAGTACACCTAAAATTGCTGGTTATAACTATTGGGGATTTGCTGTAGGAAATTAATGAATTGGAAATGGATTTCGTTTGGAATTCTGTGCTTTGTTCTTATATTTCAATATAAAAACATATCTTCCTTTTTGAAAGTAGAGCTAGGTTTAAAAGGTTTTAAAGAGTTAGATGTTAACTCTGATGATGTCATTGATAAGTCTGAATGGCCTGGAATAGGATTTTCGATAGCTGATCTAGATCGAAATAACCTTGTTGACGATGAAGAAATCAGATTGTTTATCAAAGAATACTCAAAGGGGTTTTCTTGGGTTAATAGGGTCCCTGATAGGATTAATATCCCTGAACAATTAATACATTCAACTTTTATTAGCTCATCAATGAATAAAGATGTAGGTTATTACATCTACATACCCGATTCATATAATGAAGATACAGAGAAAGAATTTAGGACAGTTTATTACTTGCATGGTGGCAGGCCTGGAAATGAAGCCAGGTCAGTAATCATTAGTAATATCATCAATGAATTTTTTAGTAATAATGAGATAGATCCCGCTTTATATATTTTTGTTAATGGAGGGGAGTTGAGTCATTACAATTCGAAAGAAAAGGACTCTTACGGAGAAGATGTTTTTATTAAAGAACTCATACCCCATATTGATAAGACATATAGAACATTAGCTAATCGTTCTAGTAGGGGACTAGAAGGATTTTCACAAGGAGGCAGGGGAGCAACCAGATACATGTTCAAGTACCCTGAAATGTTTTCAACCGTAGCGGCCGGTGGAGCGTCGTACGAGATAGAGAAATTAATCCAACAAAATAATGGTTTTGAAGATGATCCAAGAGATAATAAAGAAAGAATTTATTATGTTGGTAAGGGTAATGATGCCTGGTCTTTAGCTAAAAAATATACTGAAACAGGTATCGCTTACCCTAATTTATTAATTTGGTCTGGAACTGAAGATCCCAATTATCCAAGTATAGAGACATACATGACCTACTTAGATAAATTAGACATCGCATACGATTCCCTTATAGTTAATGGTGTTGACCATAATCCATTTATTTTTTACGAAGAATCGGGAGAGGAATTAATGAGGTTCCATGCTGAAAATGATTAAAAAAACATTAACTCTATTTATACTAGTTTTTTTTGTTTCAGTATCTGTATCTGAAGAAAGAATCTTCTCACATAACGGACTAGAAAGGTCTTATCATTTGCATATTCCTCAGGATTTGGAAGACAAAGCCCCTTTAGT
>MDTA01202274.1_pt1 | contig 10419 bp, 4 predicted proteins | sample 811151 | NCBI WGS metagenome assembly MDTA01 (sample SAMN05326648, study PRJNA326480) | marine metagenome | isolation source: seawater | place: Indian Ocean: South | collected 2010 | reverse complement strand
TTAGCTAAACATTGGGTGCCAATATTAGTCTTATTGCTTTTTATTATTGTTGTTTGGATACCTAATATTAGAAAGAAGGAGAGATCACTTTCACGTTATCCAAATTTTAATGATTATCGCAAGAGATCTTCATTTATTATACCTTTTATTTATTAGAATTTATATCCTGCATTAAATTTAAAATAATTTTGTTTTTTTATTGGTATATGAATGGATTTTGGTCCTCTACTCCAAACTAATTCTAATGGTCCTACTGGTGAGGTAAATGTTATACCAAAACCGTAACCCATTAGGTTTTTTCTCCAAGAAGAGTTTTTTTCTTTACTATCATATATAAATAAGTTAGATGATAAAAATTTTAAAAATATATCTTTTTTATGCTTAAATCTATATTCAAAATGGAAAATACCTGTTTCATTTTGAGTAAATTGTTTTTCATCAAAACCTGTTAACAAATGATAGTTATAGATATTATTTTTATAGAGTGGTGAATTTTTTGATCCATTCTGATAAAATGCAGATACTAGATAAGTATGTTTATTAAAGGTTGAATATTTTTCAAGTAAAACTGAATACCATGCATAATCTAAAAAATCATTTTTAATGTAAGAATCATTAATCTCATAATCGATACTAAAGTTTATACCATTACTAGGGATTAAAACGTCGTCAATAGTATCTAAATTGATTGAAAAATTTGAACAAATATTTTTTTTCCAATTAAATGATAAATCATATTCATCATTGTGGTAATTTTCTATGAATTGAATATCGTCAAATCTAATTTCAATTTCTGTAGTCCAATAATTTTTCAATAAAAAGCCCAGTCCGATACCAAAACCATTCGATTCAAACATATAAGATAAATTTTTACCAACATTTTTATCATAATAAAAAATATCGTATTTCTCATAATAATTTCTTAAAAAAGGGTATATTGGTAAATCAAGAGTTCGACTTGGATAATAAATTTCTAAAATATTTTTTCTAATTCCCGCAAACTGCATATGTTCTTCAAATACCAAACCAGGTACCATGGTACTATTTATTCTTATATTTAAAGCACCTATAAAACCAAATTTATCATCCCATCTTAAACCAGTATTAAATTCTCGCATTGGTTTTTCAGATATTAAAATCGTTAGTTTTATTGATTTATCATTGTTTATTTCAATTTCGTAAAATATTGTATTGAAATATCCAAGACTATATATATCATTTATTCGTCTTTCTAATTCTTTTGAATTGAAAATATCACCTTTTTCATAACCTATTAGCCTATAAAGAAAGTTAAATGGTAGCTTATCATAACCTTTAATTTCTATTGAGTTTATAATTGGTTTTATAATCGAGGGGATAGGAAACTTAAGTTTTTTGGTAGTTGAAACTCTTGATTTTATCTTTTTCAAATCTTCTGAAACAAGAGTCGCAGCTTCGTATCCTCTTTTAACCATCGGAAGAAACATCTCATTATTAAAATCAGATCCAGAAAACCCTTTGAGATCTGGCCTAATCACGATATCAGCTTTAGATTCATTCTCATATTCTAGTTCGTATTCGTGAACACTAATAGATTGCTCTAGTACATCAATGATATTATTTATCTGATTGACTTTTTTATTCCTTGATGAAACATTTACAGCAATAACAATATCTGCTCCCATTTCTTTAACAATATCTACAGGTAGATTATTTATTACACCACCATCTATTAGTAATGAGTCACCCCATTCAACAGGAGCGAATATTGTTGGTATTGAAAAACTTGATCTGACTGCTCGGGTTAGTGATCCACTATCCATAATAACTTGATTACCAGTAATCAAATCCATTGCAACACATTTAAAAGGAATTGGAAATTGTGAAAAATCAGTTATTTGTTCATATTCATGGTACCATTGGCTTAACTCCATTAGCGCAGTTTGTCCTTGGATAAAGCCAGTTGGGGTTACAGGTTTAAAACCATCTAAGCCAAATTTCAATTGATATTTACCTGTTTCTTTTTTTCTAAAGTAAGGTAATTCATTTCTAGGTGGCAAGTCTGATAATACCCCATCCCAATTAGTTTTTTGTCCCATTTTTTCTAACTCTTTACCACTTTTGCCAATAGCATATAAAGAACCAGTTATTGCTCCAAAACTTGTAGCAGCTATATAATCGATGTTAATTTGCAATGAATCTAATACTTTCAGTACTCCAACATGTGCAAATCCTTTTGCTCCGCCTCCTGATAGAACAAGACCAATTTTTGGTGAAATTGATTTTTCATCAGCTAGTGTTAACGTAGAAAATATTATTAAGTAGACTATTTTTCTGTACATATATTTATATCAAAGTAATTAAAATTATTATTTTAAAACTTGATCTCAAAATTATATTTTGATTAAAAAAAATCACTCTAGTTTAAACTAGAGTGATTTTGAATTAAAACCATTTTTTATTGAAACTACTTTAGCAAAACAATTTTTTGATTCATTGAATAATTATAGGTTTGTGCCTTAATAAAATATATCCCAGAAGGTTGATTGTGCGCATTCCAGGTGAACTTATGATCTCCAACCTCTAATTTTGAATTATGTAAATTTTGCACTAACTGACCTAATGCATTGTATACTGATATATTAATATACTGATTTTCAGATAATGATATAGAAAACGTTGTTTTTGGATTAAATGGATTAGGATAGGCTTTCCCTAACTTAAACTCATTAATAGTATTAGTTGCTATCCTTCCAGATGAGTTCGCAACAATCAATTTTTGAATTTCATAATCACCATCAATTTCAAATATTTTTTCTTCATTAGGTGCAATGATTATAATGTGAGTGATATTATCAATAGTGGAAGATTTTGATAAAAGAGAGTTATCAGTTAATGTTATATGTGCATCTCTTTCGTGGGCTATCTTTAGCTCAACTCCAGAAATAAAGCCATTAGAAACTAAATGTAATTCATTTTTTGACTTTAATATATTAGCATTAGTAGCATCAACTAGACGTGATGTGTCTAATATATTATTAATCACTAATATGATATCTAATACATTAATTTCATTATCACTATTTAAATCACCCAATTCATAATTAGGGGTTTCGATGCCAATAATCATATTTACTAACATAACAATATCAAGGATATTAATTTCATTATCTGTATTAACATCACCTGTTTCAAACGTTGTACCTTCTGTAGTTATACATTCTTCAAGGCTTTGTAATGATTGGTAATTTTCGTATAGCACAGAAACGGAATAACAATATGTAGAGCCTGATGAGTAGTTTAAATCTAGGTATGAGGTTTCCTCAGTAAAAGCTATATGCATTCCATCTCTATAAACATTATACCCTATTATCTCTTCTCGATTATGATTAAAGTTTGATAAACTATTAATAACAGGTAAATTTTCTGCTCGACGATAACGCTGATCATTTGATAGGTTTTGATTTGATGCAGTATTTTGTGATGAACAGTCTCCACCATCATTTTCATAACAACTTAAATCACAACCATAATATTGATCTTCACAGTCACCTACACCATCACCAATCCACATTTCGGAACAGCAGTCACCATCACCTGAGCAGTCTTCAACATATCCCTCACTACAACTTGTTTGATTTTCACATTCACCCCAATATGCTATTTCAATATCTTCACAATCTGCATAGCACTCATTAGAGTAGGTATTTCCATTTATTCCACAAACTGGATCCCATATTTCATTACATACACATTCATTATCACTACCTCCATCTCCTGGATTTAAGTTGCAGTCATCATATTGCATGTCACAAAGACCATCCCAGAAATTATCACAACAGTAGGGATCAATAGTGATTACATACCCATAACATTCATCATTATATGGTGCTTCAGCAATGCAGTCATATTGATTAGGCTCATCCCATTGAACAAATATTCCATTATCTGATTCGGTTGCTAATATATTTTCAGGGAAAGCGACATCATTATTTACTGGTAAACCAATTGTAACTGAGAAAATCAGCTGATCATTTTGAACACAATCGTTTTCACATGGGGCTGTAGTACTATATCCCCAGTCTACTACAAAAGTAGCAATAGTGCCATCAGGAGTATTAGCATCAGCTTCTACAAGAAATTGTGCTTCGTAGGAAGTATTTGCGAAAATTCCATACCACGTGTTTACATTGGGGTCACTAAGAATTGAAACATATTCACTAGTTGTAGATATCGTTGCTCCAGGATACCAATTAAAATCAGCACTACCTTCATTTGCACAATTTACAATTATATTTGCTGTTTCACCCGAATCCCAAATACCATCTGAATTTAAATCTATAACCTGAGGATTTGAAGCAATAAATACAGGTGAATGTGCTTCGACAGTAAAGCTATCTTCCCAACTTCCTTGGTCATTGTTGAAAATAACTGAAAATTCCATTAGGTGTCCATCAGGAACAGACTCTGCTACTGCAAATGATATTGGGTATTCAGTAGATGCAACTTGACCAGCAATTGCATAAGCAATCATAGAATTACCATTAATTATTTCAACATACTCATCTTGACTCGATATAGTTACATTAATACCATTTGTATTTAATACTCCAACATTTTCAATGCTTATATTGGCTGAAATTTGATCACCAAACTCAACAAAATCATTAAAGCCAGAATCGGATGTAATTTCAAAATCATTATATACTATGTATGCACCATCTGGAGCGACAATATTAATAGTTTCTTGTTCTGTGAACGCATTATATCCAGATATAACTAAGTCATATTGTCCTGGTTGAAGATTCAAACCTGTTAAATCTAATGAGATAACTCCATTATCTCCATATGCTGAGGTTAGTAGCTGATTATTTTGAGAAATCGCAGCTAAAACTTCAGTTCCAGTGTAAGTAATATCAAAGGATGAGGTACCAACCACTATTGAGCTCATGTAAGAGGTATTTAATAATGATGGTTCATCAGTCCTTAAATGTAATGATGGATCACCAAAAAGTGTCCAGTAATTAGTTTCATTTATACCGGAGGAACCTTGCATATCATTCATGTACATACATCCATTTGTAACTATTCCACCTGATGTATGACTAATACCTTGTTCAAAATTTTCAGTAATTAACAAATTCATACCATATTGACCATGCATGGGTGGTTCCCATGATTGACTTATAGTTGAACCAAAGTGACCAATACCCCCAACAGCTTGTCCATTGTTTGTAGCACGAAGCCATGATTCTCCAAATGAATTAGTCACAGTATTAAACTCTCCGACATTACAACCAACAGTAATAACGAATGGTAACTTACCCATATTATTTAAGTTATTTACATCAGAAACTTCTATCTGTGAACCATTACCCCAACCTTGTTGCCAGCCATGCCCAGTATAGTTTATTATACTTACGCCATTATTTATTGCATCAATACCCCCTTGTACAGAGGAATTTGGGTCATAAATACCAAGGTGATTTGTATATGTATAATCTAATAGCATAGGCTCAATTATAGTGTCTAGGAACACATCATCCGTTAGACCACCCCATCCAGGACCTTGATTTGAACCTGCACTAAAAGCTGAATGATACCATTCTGCTGAGGGTTGTGGATTTTGTTCATAATCAATTGTTCGTTCAACTTGAGTAATTAATTCAGCTGGCGAATTTGCTGAGAATCTTCCAACAAATATCTCTGAGTATGAATCATTGCCTTCTATAAAACCGTAGCTGGGATCTGAACCGCTCCCTGAAACTGAAGGTGTTGGAACTTGATTTGCATCACCTACCAAAAGTAGAAATGTAAGGCCGTTTGTATAATAATAATTATCGATAAAAGATTCAATACTACTGGAATTTCCTCCAATGTCAGAAACATTTATCATTTCAGTTGGTATTCCTTTTCGATTTTTCCAAAGAACAAAGGGCTCCATTTCATCCATAAAGTCTCCATAAGAGATTACTAGCATATTACCTTGTTCTTCAACAAATTCAAATCTATTGTTTGTATTAAAATTTTCAAAATGACTCTCGTACAATTTCAAAAAATCATAATCTATCCCATTAATTTCTTGGTTTGAAATTGTATTGATCTCACCAGGACCGTCAGAAAAAACAGAAATAACTATGTTAGTATAAATTCGTAGTATTTTAGATTGTGGATTATATTGAAATGGATAAACATTTGCAGCTTGACCGCGAAAATCACGCAGAATATAGGGTGTATTTAAATCAACTAATTTACCAGGAAAAAAATCATTTCTATTGTATTTATCATTCCAGGAGTATGGTACTTCATCTGGATTTATTAATCTGGAAAGATTTCCTTTTGATGGTGCAATAATAATATTTTCAAGTTCAATAAAATCTGATGATATCACTTCTGTCGTCATACGTTTATTATTTGGAATTTTTAAAGAAACAGATAGCTTTTGAACATCAGGAGATCCTAACTCCAATAATGATGCACCCAACATAGTACTTACTTTGAATGCTTGTCCATTTTGAGTTTTAACAGGGTGAAGTGAATATCCTTCTAAAGAAAAATGTATTATTGTCTCATCTTCAGTTGAGCTGATGATTTCTTTATTATAAGATTTTGGTACATTAGAATTAATTCCAATCCATGAATTTGATAAAAGAAAATTTATAAAAATAAATATTGTTATTTTTTTCATAAAAAATTGGTCCTGTAAGTAAAAAATGAATGGTTAATAATTATAACAAAATTAAGTTATTGCAGAGCTTATCTATAGATAAATTTTGTAAAGATTTGTAAAAATTATGCATTAGCTAACAATAATGTTAATTAGTAATATTATATCTTGAATATTTATAACAAAATCTTGATTTAAATCGCTTAAGTATTGTTCTTCAATATTTGGTGAGGCATTCCCCATAATAAAATTCACTACAATTACAATATCTAATATATCTACGATTTGATCTAAATTAACATCACCTAGCTCAGCATTTGCTTGGCTTTGTAGCCAATTATTATATAAAGTTTGAAGTGAGTCTATAGGATCTAGCCATTGTCCTGTTTGGTTATAATGATTGATTACAGAATTAACATTTAGATCTAGGTATAAATTATTAATACTGTCATTGGGTTTAGCAACTCTTATGAAAGATGATAGAGTCGATATCCCCTCATCCATACATCGTGTATCTGCTCCAGGTACTTTTGCTCCTTGAAGTGCTGCCATTAATTTCATTGATAGATGACCATCAGTATTTATAAAATTTGATTCCATTTGTTCTAGTATCTCAGGACCCAATAAAATATTACCTTGAATAGCATAATTAGAACCGTTGATTTGACCTTTCCAGTCTAAACATTGTTCACCAGTATAAGAAGCACTTACATTATTACTATCTAAATCCACTATTCCGTACTGTCGTAAACCAGGGTTATTTGCAATATCATTATCTACTAATAAATCAAGAATTTGCTGGGGTGAATAACCTTGATTCATATAATTTGAAGCATTGTTTTGATTGGTAGGATGATAATAGGATTGAGTATGGATCACACCACGATTAACATGAATATCACTAATAATTACAGATCCAGCTATACATGAACCACCAGCACTACCAACCTCACCAGTTTCTGGGTCAACTGCAACTATAGAAAATGTCGCCAAACAAATAGCTTGCATTAACAAAATAAATAACAAGCTTTTCATTAATCTAATCATATTGTAAAATACAAATTATATGTAAAATTTATTTATAAATAAAATTTAAATCACCAAAGCTTCTGTTTGTAAATTTAATTTAAATCATAGTGATTTATTTTGATAAATAAGTTAGGAAAATTAAAAAATGCATAAAATTTCACTTTGTTTAGTTGTAAGCTTATTGTTTGTTTTTACAAATGCCCAAAATCGATTTGGTGGAAGGGAACTACCCGCAATTTGTGAAATAAGAGGAACCGTCGTTGACTCAACTACTGGTTTTCCAATTGAATATGCATCAATTTCTATTTTAGATAAAAATGAGGACTTAATCACAGGAGGTGTAACTGATTCGGATGGGTATTTTAAAATAAGAGAAATTAAACCAGGAAGATATAATGTTATAGTTGAGTTTATGGGATTTGAATCCTATAAAGTTAAAGATTTGAAATTAACATTACGCGAAAATAAAAGTATAGATTTAGGTCAAATTAGACTTATCTCTACTTTCATTCTAATTGATGAGGTAAATGTAATTGATGAAAAACCTATTTTTGAGTTTGAAGCAGATAAAATGATTTACAATTCTGCAGATGATATTGTTGCTGGTAGCGGGACTGCAGAAGATGTTTTGACTAAAGTACCAATGGTTACTGTAGATCAAGATGGTGAAGTTTCTTTGAGGGGAAACCCCAATGTAAAGATTTTAGTTAATGGTAGACCAAATAGATTGGGTAATGATGTTGATTATATTCCAGCGTCAGTAATTGAGAAAATAGAAGTCATAACCTCTCCATCCGCAAAATATGATCCTGAAGGAATGGCTGGAATAATAAATATTGTTTTGACCAAGGGTAGATTCGAAGGTTTAAATGGAAGCCTTAAAATAAATGGGAAACAAAATAAATTTAGTTCATTTAATGAAATGAATGGCATTGCAATCAATGGTAATTATCAAAGTGAAAAATATAATTTATATTCCTCTTATTCATTAAATAATGGAGTCAGGATACAGAATGGGTTTAGAAGAGTTTATACTATAAATAGTACAAATGATGAAAAAGAATACAAGTATGATTATGATTTTTTTAATAATGGTGAGAGATTTGGGCAATCTTTTAAAATTGGTACTGATTATAAAATATCTGATTCCTTAAACATGAATTTAGAAGCTACTTATAATAATAGATATAAAAATAAATCGATTTCTCAAAATTATTTATGGGATGGAGATATTCAATATCTGCCAGCATTGATAAAAGAGAGTAAAGAAGGTGAAGATAAGGGTAATTTTGATACTGAATTATTTATTGAATTTTTGAAGACACACCAAGATCCTGATAAAGAATCTTTAATATCATTTTCAAACAGTTATGATAAAGAGTTCGAATTTGAAATAGCTGAAAATAATGATAGGACAGATTCAGATCAGATATCTTCTTATTCAGAAATTGATTTTAGCCACAAGTTACCAATTAATAAAAAATCAAAATTTGAGATAGGCTATGATGGTCGCCTCAAACTGAATGAAGAAGATATGAGTTTTGAGTTGTCTGGTATTGATGAAAATTTAAATCCATGGCGTTATAGTGGTCTCATTGATTTTAATTTTAAACGTAACATACATAGTGCTTATCTAGAATATCAAGCTGAGCTCAATCAAAAAATTAGTATTAAACCAAGCCTTAGATTAGAGTATGTGGATAAGGAAATAACCTTTATAAAATCAGATATTTCTACAGATGGAACACCAGATTCCCCTTATCCTCAATTACTTTCAAATACTCCTGATTCTGTTGAATCTGTCAAGGAATTAAACTTTTTTCCAAACTTTAGTATGACTTATAACTTAGAGAATAAAAAAAGCATACAATTAGGTATTAGTAAAAGAATAAAAAGGCCTGGTGGGGGGTGGGGTAATCAGCTACGTCCATTCCCAAGAAGCGTTTATAATGAATCATTCATCATGATAGGAAATGCAAATTTAAAACCTGAATTTTCCACTCAATATGATTTATCATACAGAAGTCCAATGCCAATGGGCTTTTATTCTGCTAATTTATATTATAGACATGTAAAGAATCCAATCGAGTGGTATATCGATGATACAAATCAAAATATTTCAGAAAATGGTACGATTGTATCTTTTAGGAATGCTGATGGTTTAAAAGATTACGGAGTAGAATTCTTTTTCATGATTATGGGACAAACTATTGGTGGTGGATACAATGTAAATGATCTTAAGGATGCTAGTGGTGATTATCAGTTAAATGGAAAGAATGAAGATCTCAATGTGTATATGAGAATTAATCTTCCTGAAAAATATATTAAAGTTTTCAGTTATGAATTTGGATTCTATTACATGAAAAAGAAGATGCCAGGTGGTACTATGTTTGGGGGGAAAGGTACAATATGGGCAAATACAGGAATTTCTAAATCACTCTTTGATAATAGAGTCGACTTATCGCTGAGTGTAAACAATATATTTGATATGGGTGGATTTCAAATGGACTATTTAGAACCGACTTTAGATGAAAATATTTCAAGAAAAACTGAAGTTGAGTTCAATAGAGGTGGTAGATCATTATCGCTAAGCGTGAAGTATAACTTCGGGGAAATGCAAAAAGAAAAACGCAAGTCTAGGCGATCAAAAAGAGGTGGTGGTGAGTCTATGGATATGGGTTACTAGTTTAGTAATCATATAATTTAATTAATTTTTCACAATGCTAGTTGTTAGAGATTATTTG
>MDTA01132266.1_pt1 | contig 10419 bp, 11 predicted proteins | sample 811151 | NCBI WGS metagenome assembly MDTA01 (sample SAMN05326648, study PRJNA326480) | marine metagenome | isolation source: seawater | place: Indian Ocean: South | collected 2010 | reverse complement strand
TCTTATTGTTAAAGCTTTAGAAATAATTGATAAAGAGTATAAAATGAATACTAGAATTTCAGCGCAAAGCTATCTGGAAGAGTATTATTCTAAATTTGGCTTCACCAAATGCAGCGATGAATATTTAGAGGATAATATACCTCATATTGAGATGTTGAATAATGTTAAAGATAAGTAGATCAGCAGTAGAAAAGCATATAAATTGTCAGCGTTGCTTTTATCTAGAATACAAACATAAGATAAGGCCTAAAACTATGCCTTTTACTTTAAATATTGCTGTGGATCATATTGTTAAGACAGAGTTTGATTATTATAGAGCTAAGAAAGAACCACATCCTATATTTCTTGAACATAATATTGATGCAGTTCCTTTTGCTCATGAAAAAATGGACGAGTGGCGAGAAAATTTTAAAGGCTTGAGGTATATAGATGAAGAAAAGGGCTTTAATTTTGGCGGAGCTGTAGATGATATATGGCAAAAACCAAATGGCGAGCTTATTGTCATTGATGTGAAGGCCACAGCAAAGAAAGTTTTTGATTGGGAGGATACATATTCAAAATGGGAGTATGCAAAGGGTTATAGGCGTCAGATAGAGATGTATCAATGGTTGCTGAAAAAGAATGGTTTTGAAGTTGTACCCGAAGGATATTTACTCTATTACAACGGCAAGAAAGATGCACCTATGTTTAACCAGAAGATAGAATTTGATGTACACCTAATAAAGCTTGATTGTAGTACCGATTGGGTAGAACAGGCGATTCTTGATGCTAAGAGCACACTTGAAGGCGATATGCCCAAATCATCACCAACATGTGAAAATTGCAATTACCTAAAAAAGCGTTGGAAAGCATCACAAAAAGATCCTGCAAATCTACTAGGCTAATAAGCTTATAAATAAACATTTTTAGTGCTTTTTACATTGCAATGTATGCATAAAATACATAAAATGGAGTTTCGCCCCTAAAAAGGGCTTTAATGGGAGATTACGAATGAAAATAACTAAATTTACGTACGGTAAACCTGATAGTGATTGGGGAAATATAGATTTTGAAATGGAAGGGGTATTAGAAAATAAATCCGACCATGATGTAGAATTTGTTAAAACTTCTGTGATCATGTTAAATGAAAATGATGTTGCTGTAGGCGGCACAGAGGACGAAGATGATAGAGTTTTTATTGCATCTAAAGATTCAGGAGACGTTAGTCTTTTGAGTTGGCAGAGTGTACATAAAGATAAATTCAAATCTGGTACTGGAGCAGACTGCAAAGCTCTAGTTCACATGACGACTTATAGAAGAGAATTTGTAAAAGTCGGCACTTTAGAAATTCCAGAAAAAGAAGGAGAAATGTCTGAGATAAAGAAAAATATCTCAATAGGTGGCGTTGCTGAACTTATGGGTATGAGTGTTTTGAGAATGAAAGATAGTGATGATGGAGACGCAGAATTTGAAATTTTTTCTAGCGTCAGAAATACTTCTGATGATTTCATCGCTCGTGCACAGACTACTCTTAAGCTTATGGATCAGAGAGATGCACAGTTAGAAGATACTTATGATTATAGAGAGCTTCCTGCTAAGTCATCTGTTACTTTCCAACCAAGCTTCTGGGGTCTAAAGCCAGGAAAAATTAAAAATGGCTCAATTGTTGTGACTGCATCTGTATTTGTCCCAATCGACACTTTTACAGCTGAGGCAACACCTAAGCCAAGTACTGACTAATAAGTGCTGGTAAAAGCTGACACTTTATTAGAGCAGATAAAGAAACACCTCAAAGAGAATTACTCTTTGGGGTGTAACTTTACAAACAAAAATACATCACAAAAGCCTAGTAACATTGATAGCCTTGAGCTTAATGACAACCTAACAGTTAGAGAGTTAGAACATTCTCTAGGTGCTATGTTTAATGTTGAGGTCAAACTATTTAATTCAGAAGGCTATTCAATTCCTCCAGAATATACTTTACTGCAAGCAAAAGACGATATATTTGAGTTAGAAGATGATCATAATTTCAATACTAAGATCCAAGCACTCAATACAATTTCAAGTAGCTCAAGTTATTCAGATATCGATTGGGTAAAAAGAGTATTTATGCAAATACTTCGAGACGCACAATCTTCAGATCATTTTCAACAAATAGAAGAAATATTAGATGTGGTCTTTCAAGATAATGAAAAATTTATGCAAGCTGATTTTGATGAGATTGCAGAAGCCATAAATGATAAAAAATTAGCCCTTAAAATCTAGCCAATAAAAATGAAGGTGCAAGAAAGACTTACGAGCATCAGAGATAATATATTTTTTGAGATTTTTGTTGTTTTTGTAATCGTTGTTTCAGGTGTAATCATTGGCATCAAAACTTATGATTCAGTATCTTCTTCAGTAATTTCTACACTTGAGGTATTGGACTATTCTATAACGATATTTTTCCTTGCTGAGATAGTGCTTAGAATACTAGCCGAAAAGAAGAAAATTGATTTTTTTAAATCGGGATGGAATGTTTTTGATTTTGTAATTATATCGCTATCTGTCATACCTGCTAGTATGCTCGAATCTGTAATAGCACTTAGATTATTGAGATTAATTCGTGTGCTTCGACTGATAACTTTTATTCCTCAGTTTAAGGTCATTATCCAGTCCTTATTTACATCAATTCCAAGAGTTTTCTATGTGCTGCTGTTCATGCTGATAAATTTTTATATTTTTGCGGTAGCAGGAACTACATTTTTCTCAGAAATTGATCAATTAAGGTGGGGAAATGTAGGTTTATCTATGCTAACTTTATTTCAGACTGCAACATTAGAGGGTTGGCCCGATTTAATGTATGAAGCCTTTAGTTATAACTCTTATTCTTGGATATTTTTTGTAGTTTTCATCATATTAAATTCTTTAATTCTCATGAATATGATTATTGGAGTAATAATAGATGTTGTTGTAAGAGAGAATGATGAAGAATTACCTGAGAATATTGCCCTACTAGAAAAAATAAATAAAAGATTAGATTTGATTGAAAGAAAAATTAAATAGTTAATCTAGAAATTTTAATATCCCGTCAATAAAACTCACATCCATATCTATCAGTCCAGCCATTTCATCTAATGCTACTCTTTCTAATTTTGATATTTCTCCATCAGCTCGTGCTATGGATACTAAGGTTTCAAGAATTGTACACTTCTCAGATTTCTTTAATTTTTTTAGATCGCCATCAAGAATTTTCTTAAATTCATCGTAAGTTTGATCTCTATCTAAAGATAATCCACCAACAGGCTTTATAGAATCTACCAATTCTATTCCGCAGATATCTTCTAAACTTGCTAATTCTTCACCACTGCCTTCTCTATCAGCGGATAAGACCCAATATCCTGCGTAGACCATAAAAAGGTCCATAGGTGTCGTCTTTTTTTCTTCCGCATTCTTTTCGTTATGCGCTTTAATTTCTGAAGGATTCATTTTTTCGATGATTTTATCTATCTGAAGGTTGATATCATCTAAATCCAAGCTGCCTTTCGTTTTTTTATTTGAAAAATCAGACAATTTAGAAAACTCTATTAAAGCCCTAACTCTGAAGGGGTTAAGAGGATGAGTCGTGTACATAAGATCACTGTTTTCATCAATAAAGGAATCTATATCATCTAATTGTTTTTCAAATTCATCGACATCAAAAGCTATGATTCCTTTACCTAAGCCCCCAGTAGATAATTTTATTAAAGCTTGAACAGATGCATCTAGAGAATCTGCACACAACATGCCAGCTCTATCTGCTGAAATTTCAGATTGACGGCTCCAGGACATAAGTGTCAGTAACTTTGATGGTGTTAGTTTAAGATCTTGGCAAATGCCATAGGCAGGCAAAAGATGGTGATTGTAGAATGCATGACCGAACTCATGACCAACAATAAAGCATAGCTCTTCAAATTCCATGCAATCAATTAATCCAGAATTTAAACCAATAGTGACTCTATTCTCTGATTTACGACACCATGCATTAATATCTCTATTTGAGTCAATGAAAACAGACAGCTCATGATCTCTTAGATCTAAAATTTCTGTACATCTATCAATAGTTTTAAATAAATATGGAGAACTTTTTTGAGTTACTTGCATGCAGTGACTGAGCAACAGCTGGTATGAATGATCTGAAGAAGTTTTATAAGACTTTTTGTTGTCTTCTATGTACCGTTTTATTTTTCCATCTTCAAGCAATTTAGTCTGAAGTTTTTCGTCTCCAGGATAACGTGCAGTATTGGCAATTTCTTTAAGTTTTGTTACTGAAGCAAACATGATTAAATCCTTAAATATTCTTCCTCATATTTAAAATAAGATATTTTATGTGTTTTTTCCAACATTTATTTCTTCAAAAAAACTGATTTTTAGAAGACTAGAACCATATTTTTTGTAAAAATATATAAATGGACAAAAATCACACAAAGTTTCTCGCAACAATAGAAAAATTATCTTTAGAAGTTTATGCAAATTTAGGTGACGGATTCTCTGAAGACATATATCAAAAAGCATTATCAATTGAATTAAGAGCTAACAACATAGATTATTTAAGGGAAACTGTAATTGAGTTATTTTATAAAGATCAAATGGTAGGTTTGGGCGAAATAGACTTTTTTTTCCCGCAACAGAAAAATAAATTTTTTACTTTAGAAGCCCCAATCATAATAGAAACAAAATACTCAACCAAACTTGAAGACAACCATAGAGCACAATTAAGACAATATCTCCATAGCGCAAAATTAAATAAAACAGCAGTTTTTAAAGATCTTCAGTATGGTGCTTTGTTAAATTGGCAAAAGAAGGTCAGTTATGAGCAGAAAAGAATCACTCCAGAGTCAGAAGTGTCTATGGAGCTATGGAAGTTCACAAAAACTTCATTTACTCTGCAAGAATAGTTATTAACTATCAAAGGGTTTAAAAAATTGATCGGCAAAACTTGAAAAGGGAACTGTTAACTTATCCCATCGTCCAGATTTCTCAAAATCGATATCAATATTAGGTACTGCTTTTGATAGTTCTTTGTAATTTAGCTTTGCTAAGCTTTCATTACCCTCATCTACAAGTGACCAAAAATGAAATTCAAAGTCTTGGTTATCAAGCTTTTCACTATGAAAAGCTTTTTCCCACTGCCGAATACTAATTTCAGCTGTAGCTTTTTCAATTGCTAATCTTGATGCCTTAACTTCTACGACTTTTACATTTCCATTTTTATAAGTGAATCGAAAATCATAACCCCGCGAATCATCAATTACAGAAGTATCTTCAATTTCTTCAATATTTTTGTTCATTTTTTCTAATTTGCGGGTAAGTTTTTCACCTTTATGACCTGTTTCCTTTTTCCTTTTTCTGCTTTCATTAGATTCGCCATAAATATCTTCATCAGAGAAGATGCTATTTATTTGTTCATAACATTCACGCGCCTCTTCATTATGTAGATCATCTATTTTTTCGAAAATATATTTTTCTGCCACCTGACTGACAACACTTTCATCAATATTATTTGTTTCATTTTTATATTTCTTAAAATGCGTAGATCCGCGACCAAAGGCAAGAATCCATTTCTGCGATATCGGATTTTTTGTTAGATATTCTATTAAGATAAAATGAGCGATTGAAACACCTTTTTTTTTGCATTTCTTCAAAACTTCAGACGAGTCAAATATTTTAAGATTTTGCAGAAAAATTACACAATCATCTATGCTAGCAAATGGAGCTGCCTTATACTTTGGATTATTTTTCATCTCGAGTTTTTTTGATTGGCTGATCAAATTTACAGAACCAGCAATTAGTGAGGGCTTAAGATTCATTGGGTTTTTGATAATAATTGACCATCGCCTTTAAGGCCTCTGAGTTCATTATCTTCATCTTGGTGTGAATAGCCTTCAATATTTTTTAAATATGGATCGTCAAGAAATTCACCCATGTATTCTATTTTTTGCTTCAATCGTTCATCAACGCTGAAATCTAAACTTCCAGGTGTGTCAAGTTGAATAATTTCAATAGTTTTCTGCTGCTCTTTCTCCTTTTCAATCAACCTATGAATTCTATCTTGTGATTGCAAAAATTGACCGGCATTAAATGTTCGATCAAGGTATATCGCATGATTACAGACTTCATGCAGGCTCATACTTTCTGCAGCAGATGCAGGATTTGCTACCATAACTTTACATTCAGGATCTTCTAAAAACTTTTTAATCCGATCTTCTCTATTTAAATAGAGATCATAATCATCATCTTCATTATTTACATCTGCTGATTCTCCTCTAATATTTCCCTTTATAGTCACATTATTTATGCCTTTATCCCTTAATTCATTAGAAATACATTCGACAGAATATGTGAAATATGACCAAACTAATACTTTCTCTCCTTGAGAAATAAGATCAGCAGTCCTTTTCATTAGAACATCAAATTTTGAACCATATCCTTCAGACTTTATTCGCTCAGCTAAGCCGTAATCTATTATCTGTATTAATTCAAGATACGATAAAGGGTTAGACATTAAATTTAGTAATTTAAGCACAGCCTTTTTAAAAGATGATACTTGAAGAATTTGTTCTAAATCTTGCCCCTTTTCATATGGTGCTTTGATATGCTTTTGATAGAATTCTTCAAAAGCTGGATATGGAGGCACTTTAATTGGAGGAGGTGTTAAAACAGGCATAAGACCCAATTCTTTTTTTGTTGTTCTTACATATATTGGCTGGAATTTTTCCATGTAATCATCGCTATGAGTCATTCTTTCCAACGGATATAAGAAATCAAATTGAGTTTCTAAGTCTTCTGCGCTCTGCGGCATTGGAGTCCCAGTCAAAATTAATTTATATCTACATAAAGGCGCCATTCTTCTGAAATACTCTGAGGCCAAGCGTGCCTTCATATTGTGTGACTCATCTACAATGACAAACGTATCAGGATTTCGTAATAAAAATTTTTGAATTTGTTCGTATTTATCTTCAATTCTCATTTGACTATATGTAGTCATAAAAAATTGATTATCTGAATCGTTTAATTTAGCTTTATAAGTATTAAAATCACCGTGGAGTTCCTGGAAATCTTTCTCTGTATCCATGCATTTTTTTAGTTCTGTTTTCCATGAAAGAAAAGCGTTTATAGGTGATATTACTAATAATTTAGAATCTGTATTTTTTCTATTAAAAGCATAGAAGGCTAATGCTTCCGTTGTTTTACCAGAACCTGGTACAGAGAAATTTGCTCCACACCTCAATCTACAGAGCTCAACTAAGTTTCTCATTTGTTCTGTTGTTGGTTTTCGAATGAAGCCTTGCGACTTTAATTTTTTTACTATTACTTCTTCATCAATTGACTCTTTTTCTATCTCACTAAAATATGAAGGAGAATCTTCAAGAAATAATTTTAGTTTTGGGCCAAGTTCATAAGTTATTTTGTAATAATCGAGCAGACCTAAAAGATCATTTTTGCAGCTTATAAAATCTGCTAATCCTGCTTCAGTATCTGCATAAGGTGGGTAGGTATTTAAACCTGCAGTTAAAAAACTTTCTATTTTTGTAATATCGCCATTTGATTTAATTAATATTGTTTCAGGCTGAGCAGGATTTAGTTCAAAGTAAATATCTGTCATATTGAAATTTGATTTTGCGTTATTCTTTAAGACGTTTTTTTATTTTTGCGATCTTATCTTCTGCACCATCCAAAAACTCTTCTGCACCATCCAAAAAACTGAAATCCATAAAGAGGTGATCAAGCGCACCTTTAAGATTGCTATTAGCTTCTTTTAGTAATTTTATGAATGCTTCTCTTCTTTTAGCCTCGGTAGAAAACTCTGCAGCTTTTATTGCATCATCAAGAGCAGTTTGAACTATATCTTCTATCTCTTTTTGATCTTTTGCAGTTTCTATTATTGGTGGCCATGCACCTTTACCTTCATAATTTCTCTTGCTGAATTCTGCAGCAATTTTATCTACAGCTGCTGGTTTAGTTATAGTAGTGATAAATTGATAGTCGCTTCCTACTTTATTTTCACTTGCCATTCTATTCCAGACTAAATCTTTAATTCTTAGCGCTACAAATGCAGGATAATCTTGTTGTATTTTTTTTATTTTTTGTTGGAGCGTTCCAAAGGCCTGTTTTCCATCTCCACCACCACGACCATCTTCACCTAATTTAACTAAATCAGAAACATATGTGTATTTATCATTTGGATCAAAATCTAAAAATTCCTGTACAAGCTGACATCTATGAATATCATTGTGCAAAGAATTAACATCAGGTTTAGTTCTATCTCCTTTAATAAAATAGTTCATTCTAATTGCAATTTTTCTATCATCCATATTTTTGGCTTTTAGATCCTTAAATGTTTCTTCTTTTCCGTACCAAGCATCTTCTTGTGAAAAATCAATGTAATTGTCTTTTTGGGAAGTCTGACTTTCCATCGTTTCGTAATCTGTTTCCGGTGGGTAGACCAAACAGTCGACGTGTCTCCATTCCATCAACTCTCTGATTACTGATACTCTTGTATTGCCGTTTACAATGACACCTTCACTTGATATATAAATAGGATCTCTTTGCTCACTTTGTGAGAGATAGGTAGTTTTAATCTTTTCTGCGTGGTCATTTTTATCCGCATGTGAGAAAATTATTTCGTGATAAGATTGCTGCGCTGCTTGTGTTTCAATATTTTTTTCTGCAAAAAAATCTTCCGGCAAAGAATTGCCTTCAGCATTTTGCTTCTTAATATAGTCGACACAATCTTTTTTCGTTCTATTATTTCTTAAATAATAGAAAAGATCTTCCTTCTCTATTTTTATTCTAGTGAATTCAATATCGCAATTTAATTCTAGGTTTTTTTCTGTTTCTTTAAGGCTACTTTTCGCAACTAGTTGTTCAATCTTCTTTTTTAGTTCGCCTGCATCCAGATTTTCGACTTTAAATTTAGGCTTGCGTTCTTTTTTAGACATAAATAATTTATACCAAAATTAGCTTTTTTTATCTAGGGCCAATTCAAATACTTTCTGAGCAACTTTTCCGCTAGCTTCTTTTATGGGTGTACCTATTTTTCGAATTGGGAGTTCATTATTTTCGAATAATTTAACTCTTTTTTTAGCCTCTGCCATGTATTCTTTTTTTAATTCACAACCAATTGCTCTTCTATTTTGCTTTAAAGCGCCAATAAGAGTAGACCCAACACCGCAGAAAGGGTCAAGGACTATCTCTCTTTCATTTGAAAAAGCAAGCACACATCTTTCGACCATCTCTATGGGATATGAGCAAGGATGTAGAGTCTTTTCTGGGTGATTAGCTTTAACATTAGGGAAATCCCATATTCCCGAAGCATATTCATATGTAAGAACCTTTTCAAAATCTTTTTCCCAGACCCAAAAATCAGATGGATTCATACCATCCGGATTGCCAGAAAATTCACCTGCTTTATGATGTCCTTGTGGAAATTCTTTTCCTTGATATTTTTGTGGAATTCTTATGTCGTCAAGGTTAAAAGTGAAATCTTCAGTTTTTGTAAACCACATCATAGTTTCATACCTGCCAGATAATCTTTGTTTTGCATGCATGCCAGACCTAAAATGCCAGATGATTCTATTTCTTAGCTTAAAACCTAAAGAAATAAACTCTTCATAATAAAAAATATCTAAGGGAAAAATCTCTGCAGCCTTTTTACTGGTAGCTTTGCTTACATAGTTACCAATTTGCCAACAAATAGCCCCGTTTTTTTTCAAAATACGTTTTAATTCTTTTAACAGAGGCCGCATCTCATCTATATAAACTGTAAAAGCTTTTTTTTCTTCATATTCTTTATTCAAATTATAAGGAGGCGAACTAATTATTAAGCTAACAGAACTAGTGGGAATAGATTTAATTGATTTTATACAATCTCCTTGCAGAAACATCACATCAGATTTTTTATCAAATTTAGATGATTTTTTAATTGGCTCTAGAAGTGATAATTGTCCTTGTGAGGCTTTTTTTCTTGGCATAATTTTTACAGATTAATTAATTAGTATAATAAAAAAATATGGAAAATAAGTCGGGTAAATTTTTTAAACACTTAAAATCTGGTGGTCTCTATAAAGTGCTAGCTACTAATGCACATCTTGAATATGAGGGTTTAGAAGGCGATCTCTATGTTGTGTATTCAAATGTAGATGATGGCTTAGTCTGGGTAAGAGAGCAGAAGCAATTCTTTGATGGTAGATTTGAAGAGCAACCAGAGATATAAAGCTACTTAAAACAATTAATGAGTATAGTTGTGTCTTTTGCTAGCTGAGCGACATCTTCTTGAGAAGGTTTGAACCAGTATGCACGACCTTCATCATAATTAATGTCATACTCAGTCAATATGTCTCGAATTACATCTAGCTTGATGCCATAGTTAATATTTTGTGGTATTACGCCACGAGATTCTAAAATTCCTGCTGCATTTAT
>MDTA01073734.1_pt1 | contig 10419 bp, 8 predicted proteins | sample 811151 | NCBI WGS metagenome assembly MDTA01 (sample SAMN05326648, study PRJNA326480) | marine metagenome | isolation source: seawater | place: Indian Ocean: South | collected 2010 | reverse complement strand
CGGCGCAGGCGTCTTCAGGGTCTGCGGCGCAGGCGTCTTCAGGGTCTGCGGCGCAGGCGTCTTCAGGGTCTGCGGCGCAGGTGTCTTCAGCGTCTGAAACAGCGAATTCAACCTGTAATTTGGTGGTTGAAGGAGGTGTGACGCCTGAAGAATTTTTTCCGCAAGACATTGCAGCGCAAGAATTCCTTGATCAAAGCATGCTTGATGTAAACGCAACGCAGACAGATGACAGCTTGCTTGATGGAAGCGCAAAGCAAACAGATAACAGGTCACTTCGTTAAATTTGCCCGAGCTCTGCGCAAGAGCTCTTCGTCGTCACTGCCCGTGGTGGACAGGGATGAGTGTGTGAGAGAGGATGTTGGTAGGGCAGTTTGTTTGTCCGCAATAAACATCCGTAAACAGACGGTGAATATGATGAGCGAGCTGGCCACGACGATGATAGGATGTACGTAGAGCGTGTGTAGGTTTGTGTGGAGCACAAGCAGTGCGTGTGTGTTGCGATCGAGTCCCTCGACGATGGAGTTGAGGTGAAGTGAGGTCATGCAGCACATGTAGAAGGCGAGGGTTTTGAAGAGAAGCTCGGGTAGGAGAATGTAGCGGCAGCGCGTGGTTGTGTCAAAAAAACCGAGCGTACAGAGAAGAACACAGCTGGTGATGATGGAGAGCACGCAGCGCTTGTAGCGTAAGTAGAAGATGAAGGTGAGTGTAGAGAGGAGAGCCCAAGCGACGCCGCAGGTCCAATGGAGAATGGTCATTGAGATGTAGTTGCAGGTTGGTTGGGTGCTCCCGTGCATTGTAAGGGCGGCGAGGGCTGGAGGCACAAGGAAACCGCAGGTGCGGAAGAGAGAGTCGTGGCGGGTGATGTGGGCGTCAAAGTAGACAATGACAGCCAGCGCGAGGGGGAGCACACGGTCATCAGAAGCGAGCCAGGGCGGGCGAGGTCGATCGCGCAGACCAAGGCCAGGGCACGGGATATGATAGAGACAAGCGGGACGTACGTGGACACCAAGCCAAAGTCCACGGGGGCTTCATCAATTTTGCTACTGCGCATTGGGAGGGGGGTGTGGGAAGTGATATAGCGATATGGAGTGTATTGACAGAAATAAGTGGGTGCTCACGACCAGTTGTGCTCGAGTGGGCTGACTGGGCGCCCGTAGCGAGCGGCGATGTCTGCCACCTCACGTCGGAGAAGGCTCGGGCGGCGGGTGAGGTTGGAGCTGAGGTCGAGGTGGATGGTGCTGCTCTGTAAGGTTTCACGCTCCATGAGCGCCATGTCGTCACAGTATACAATCGCACAGCAGAGCTCGTGCAAAAGCTGGTCCATCTGATGGAGTTTACTCTCACTGCGCCGGTGGATGATCGCCTCGCCTCGGGTGAGTGGAGGTGGATTGCGCGGCCATTTCTCGCCGATGGTACAGGGGCGGCGGGGCTTTGGAGAGAGCACTGGTGGTAGATCGATGGAGCACGTTGTTGAAAGAGAGGAGAGAAACGCGTGGCAGGACGCCAGCCAGTGGAGAGACAGTAGAAGCTTCAACGTTGTCAGAGTCCGTGAGGTCATTGAGAGAATGAAAGGCACCCCGTTTATACATTGACACCGCCAGACAGCCAAAGCAAGTCCGAGTCAAACGGTCCTGTATAAAAGAACGGATTCTTACCCCAAAAATGCGTGCTTGGTACCTTCTCTCTCTTGCGCTACTGCCATGTGTCACTGCGAGTGTCAATCACTTGGTGTTGTGTAAGGGGTTGGCAGCCGATCGTGTGGCACTCGCCGGGTTAGACTCAGCAAGTTTCACGTTTCCGTCGGATTTACCGGAGACCATGTGTGTAACCATTGACCCATGCACGCAGAGTAACGCTAACGGGGATAGTGTGCCCCGCGACGTGTGGTTCCATCGAAGCAACCCCGTGCTGGCACTGGTGGGAGAGGCCGCTGCACAGGCGGAGTTTGGGGCATATGCATTCCACAGCATCGAGTACGCGCGTATCCCTGATGGTGTAACGTTGCAGGTGTGTGCGCCGGACTTTCACCGGGTCCGAGAGGAGGGAGTGTATGTGTGCAACGAGGACACAATTACGTCCTTTCAAGGACGGTGTCCTCGTATCACTTCTGTTGCTATTGCCTGGGAGGATCTCCCGGAGTATTGTCAACAGCCATTGGAGTCGTCGCCAGAACTCGTAGGGCATATCCAAATGATGCGGTACACCCTCAACGAAGGCTGGGGTTGCTTTGCGGCGGATATCCTTAACGTTGACCAGCGCCTCAGTGACGCAAGCATGCCCAATACTGTGCTGCCGTGTCCAGAGCTGGGTGACATTGGCTCGTACACGGTGGGGGCGAGCGCATGCACGGTCTTCTGTCCCACCAATTATGTGGTGAGTAATGGCCTGTGCGTGCCGCAGTGTGACCCGGCTGTCGCACCCAATGACGTGTGTGGACCATTACAATACGCCACAAACACGTGCACGGAGATGAGCCCGCCTCGTTACCAATGCGCTGACTGTCCTGTCGTGGCCGGGTCGGAGATTCTGCCGTGGACGGCGGGGACGTCACGGACCAGTACATGTGAATACAGTGCGTGCGCCGCGGGCACCTTCAGCACCACCAGCGGCGTGTGCGAGGCGTGTGCGGTGAATAGCATCACAGCCACAGAGAGTCAGAGCGCGTGCACGGCGTGTGACCCACAGAACACTGGAACGCATCAGGAAGCTACTGGTGGCACCGTGTGTGACCCGTGCTTCTCCGAGACTATTGATACGTCTAGTCTGTGTGTGGAGGGGGAGCACTTACTCCGGAATTTCACCGCTATCAATGATTACTTTAACACCCACGCCGTGTATGGCTCCTTCAATGATATGGTCGCGTTCTGCCGCGACAGCTACGCGTGTCTGCCCTGCCCCCCGGGCACCTACGCTGTGGGACAAAACTGTGAGCCCTGCGCCATCGCCTCCTACCAGCCCAACTACGCCGCAACGAGCTGCTTTGCGTGCTCCCATGGACAAACAACCACACAGAGCGGGTCCGTGGAGGCGTCGGCGTGTGTGTGTGATGAGGGGTTTGAGTAATATAATGTTTATAAATTGAGCTCCTCTATTACATGCTTGTGATCCTGAATCCAATATCCAAAATTAGCACTCTTGATCAGATTCTGACACCGAACAAACGCCGAGTTATCCCCCGCCTCATACGCCTCCACTTGGGCGATGAATTGGCTGATAGCCTTGTCCGTTTCCTGCGTGACGTCGTTGCGTTGTTGTTTGGCGGAGTAGGCGCCGACGCGGTTGCACACGATCTTTTTTTGGAGGATTTTACCAGCCACTAGTGTCAGGATTGGGGAGGTGAATGGGTTGCGGAAGAGGAACCGGACGAGAGCCTCGTCGCTGGTCACGAGCGAGTGTGTAGCGAGCACGGCGTCGATGCGGGCCTGGATCAAGTCGAGGGCAAGCTCAGTCTCGTCGAGCAGGTGCCGGATCTCGTTGACGGTCTCGTGCATGGCTGTGATGATTTGCTGGGAGATATCCCACCCGACGGCGATCTTTTTCCTGAACTCGTCCTCCCAGGCCTTGGCGTAGTTGATAATCCACGTGCACACCACCTCCTTTTCTTCGGTTTCCATGAGAATGTCTTTCTTTGCCGCAAGCTCTTGCCTAATCTGATCGAGGAGAATCCGCCGCACGTCGTCCGTCTCGAGCAGCTGTCCCACCTGCTGGTCCATGTTGTTGTATTTGACCCAGATGTCCGGCATGATATTGCCACGCGCATCGCGCACGGTCATTCCGGCGTACCCAGCGATTTTAATCGCCACGCCCATATCGAGCTCGCGGATTTGCTGTCTGGTTGGAGTCAGTGTATGCACCCACCCACCGGCCATGGTGGTTGGCGTCGACGCACCGACGTCGGCGAGCTTGCGCTTGCCCGCGGACATTTTGGAGTGTCACCACGTGGCATGCTTAATACACGAAGCACTCATTTCTGGGTTAACAGCAACTAACAAGCAACAAATTCACATGGCCCCACTTTCGATAAGATCATCCTGTACAAGATGTGATAATTTGTTGGAGAATATATAGGACCTTCCAAAATGGGGTCAAATGTCCGGTCTTGCTGAAGGTCAGTCGCATGCTAATCGTGAAATTGGAAACGCTATGTATCTGCAGACCGGGGACCCCGGCATGAACGGTGGTAATCAAATTAGTACCTACACCGGCACCAACACCCAACCCACTCTCGAGCAGTACGAAAACATCTTCGGGCCCGCGGCCCGCGACATCAAGCTCGACCAGCAACGTCACAAGCGCCACCAGCGCTGGCACCTCCCGGATGCTCTGAAGGGCTCCAACCAGTACCTCACTGATCGTGTCGATGGTCTCATCACCGATTCCACCAACTCACCCTTTACTCGTAACATTTTGCCCTACGTGTACTTAGAGAACCCAGATCAGAAGCTCAAATGGAACGTTTACAGGTATGGTGTTGACCATCTGCTGATCCATACATCAATGTTTATGTATGCATACTGACCATACACGCACTCACAGCTTCGACGAGGGCATCGCCTCCCGTGTCCCCTACGAGTCCGCCGCTCGTGTCCTGCCGCAGTCCAAGCGCTCGTTTGCGGGATACACCGTACGTCAGGGGTAAGTGTCAATGAATGAGTACTGTAGTATTTGAAGTGTTTATTTACTAATTCAACAAAAACAACAGGTTGGCCATCGCCATGGAGCACAGTAAGTTTTAGTGAATGTGCATGCGTGGGTGCTTTGTTATGCATGTATTCAGTGCATTTCCTAACACATTACCACAATCAAACAGACTTCATGGTGTCCCAGGCAGGACGTGAGAACTTCCGGAACCAGCTGGTACGATCACTGCCATTTATTTGTCCTGTGCTGCTGTATGAAAAGATGTATCACTAACCTAGACCTTGAATTTGTGCAGACTCAGCTCGTAGGCTCGATTCAGATGACCAATGACCTTGACGTCCACGTGGCCCTCCTCTCGGCTCCCAGCTATCAGAAGCACATGGACGAGAAGTACTACGACAACCAGAAGACCACCGCCCAGGTCTGCCGCCAGTACGTGGACTTGTTTGGTATCATCAACAAGATCCCGAACGCTCTTGGTAAGTTTCTGTGTCCATGCGTACCTGAACATGCTTGTGTTTAGAAATAATTGAGCTGACATGTATTCCACAGACATTCTCATCGAGGACGCCAAGAACCACCTCAAAACCTGGGGCTCGCAGCCCCCGACGTTCCTGCTCTGCAACGGAGCACTCACGGCCCAGCTGGTAAGTGTTGCTGCAAATCTGCTCGTGACTGAGTGTCTTATCTTGATTATTTTGATTGACTAACGTGACTCTCTCATTTCTACAGACAATGATCCCAGAGAAGACCAACTACCTCACCAACGGCCCCGACGGCCTCAAGCGCCTCGCCGCCGGCCCCGAGCTCTCCTCCTACCGCGGCCTCAGCATCATCCCCACCCGCAAGTTCTCCATGGACGCCGGCACCGCCCCGCGCGACCTCCTCCGCCGCCGTGTGCGTGTGGCGGAGTACTACCGGATTCCCTGGGACGGTAATAACATGAACAAGACCTACGAGTTCTACGACCAGTCCCGCGACACCATGTTCCGCCTCTCCTGGCAGCAGCTCTGCGACATGGCCGATATGGGCGGTGGCGAGGACGCGGACGATTACGATACAATGGATGGCCACAGCAAGTGGACTTTCAGTAAATCTGGACGTGATATTGTGCTGCGTCCGGGAGCTGCGAATCGAGTTGTGCTCTCTGAAATTGTCAATGACGCGGTTGTGGTCAAGTCCGAGTATGTGCCAGTGGCAAACAGAACCGGAGTGAACTGCCTGACAATTCCAGCCGTCCATCTGTCCAATGGCAATCGCGAGCGCAAGAAGCGCAAATATAGTGATGTGCGTGGCCAGCAGCTGACCTCACGTTCCAATCACAATGCTATCAAATCAAATATTTCGTTGGCTCAAGCCGCGTCCACCATCAACAATCCGGATTATCACGAGACTTCTGAAACTTTTGGTGGTGGTATCTTCAATGATCCTCTTTATGGAAATGACATTGTATTGTCAAAGTGCTTTGATTCACTCAAAAACCCAGACAAGGAAGAGGGGTCCATGTTGGTCAATTGGATGGTTACTCGTTCATTCTTGCATGCGTCATCTACTGTCCAATTCAATTGTCCGGTACTAGAAGCTGCAATCAGAGATGGACGTGGTGACTGGGTCAGTGGCCCTGTTGCATCTACTTATGGTACCGAAATGAATAACAAACATGCGCGTTTGGACATGTTTTTCAAGATCACGCTCTTTCGACAAATTTGTCATCCTACAGGCAATCATATTGTCAGAACAGGTGCTGTGGCAGGAGCTGGAGATTTGGTTGGTGAAGCAGGCGTACGTGAAGTGATGACCTATAGTGATGCAGATCTCAGAGCTTTGCTCGGCCATTTGAATAAAGCTGCTAGGGTCAACGCCAAGGCGGCAGATCCAAATTATGAAGTAGAATTGAGAACTTATTTTGGGTTGGGGCACAACGAAGACATGGATGATTTGTTGCCACCCAATGCACGTGTCAACCTCGCAGCAACTTGGCTTACAAGTTCTGGTAATATTGCAGTTCAAACTCGCATAGATGACGATAGACAGAGCGCAACGGTTATAATTCAACGCTTGTGGAATGTAGATAATCCTAACAATGGGCAACGAATTCATGATGCGACTAATTACAAAAAGGTTTTCGACGCAGCAGTTGTAGCCATACAAGACTATTCTGAACTATTGACAACATGGGCTGGAGATATTTGGTTTGAAAAGGCAATGCAAGCATTTATTCTGCCTGCTCAAGTCACAAGAACAATGAATGATGTCATCGAAAACACACAAGCGCATGCTTGTTTTGATTCTATGAGACAGGCAATCATTACAGACATTCTCGCAAAACATGTGCAAGGGTCGTTTGTTGTGAATGGTGATGGTGGGGTCGAATATAAACTTCCTTCAGTGGATGCCGCGGGTAATGAAGAAGAAATAGCCTCGGATCAAGAAAAAATGGACTTGAAACATCTTATTCGTTATCAATTGGGCGACGTGACTTGGGACAATACCCGGAAATCAATTTACCATAATTTCCTGTACGATGTGACCCGGCACACAGAAGCAGGTGTGATTGCTTCAAACATGCAAAACATTAATGTCAATGCATTTGAGAATTCATATCAACCCAATATGCACATTTCTCGCTGCACGCCTGCAAGCCTGAGTGACATGGACAAATCAGCGTCGTCAATGGACGAAAGCACGTGGTTGATTCAGCAGCTGGCGTGTATGATGCCCCTGACACCGAATATGTGTGACGTTTTGACCAGCGAAAGTCCTAGTGCGCACGATAGAACCTTGTCAGAAAAATATGCAGAATTTTTGGTTGGTGATCAATTCCATCTTTCAGCTGGTACATACAACACACTTCTGATGCATTGGTTCATGTCCAATTTTCATCCTGATGCTGATGTACGAAGCAGAGCTGGTGCTAAATGTGAAATTTCCGACCAATCCAAAACACAGCTAACACGGGCTATGTCTCAACTTCTACGTCAAAACAAAACATTCAGTGATGAATTGGAAGACGCGTTCAATGACATTCTTCCAATGAATTATAACCTTCAGGGTGGCTATTACTGTCCAGGTGTGGCAGCGAATCACGTGTCCAATTTGCCGTCATATGTGGGTGTGGACGATACCAGGTATGTTCAAATCGGAAGTCAGATTCCTTATGAATGCGTGCCAATCATCAATGTTGAAGCAACGCAGCCAAGCAAGTATACGAACAATCCTGCTTTGCGTACAGTTCAAGCGTACGAGAACTCTGTTACCCGCGAGTCAAACGTTCGCCAACCAGATTGGGTGAAGACGTCATATTATGCAACACATGGAGCTCGTGCAGTGGAATCAGAAGCGGGTAAAATTATGTATAATCCTTACTCTGCTACGGATGAGTTGGTGGCGGGCAACGTTCCCATTCACCTGAAGCTGCCGTGGACCCACTTTTTGAACAGTCATCGTGATATCAACACTAAAGAACGCCAAAGTGCAGTGTCAGGGTTGACCATGAACTGCTACCTTATGGACCACACCCACGGCACATTCGATGGACATGGTCTTTGTATGGACATTTGCGCACCGGAACTCACATACATGAGAGAATCCGCTGCAGGGCTGTGTGCTAGCTCAGACGGATCTGACCTAGTAATTAAACATCTGTTGTTGATTCTGGCCAATCGTTTTTGGAAACCGGCATCACGGGCAATGTGCAATGGTGCTGGTATTCCATTGGCAGTACAGTGTGAAGTACAACAGCAAGGTCAGGTGGTGCGGGGTCAAAATCTAAACAAAGCTGGGGTGTTACCACCACGCCAACAGGGACCAGAAGAATTTTTTGTGCAAGGTTATGGATGCCACCTTATGCACGGGCCACGTTTGCCCAGTCTTGGAGGTGAAAGCAAAGGCGGTGGTGCAGCTACAGACATTGTCATCCTACGGCCAAACATCGAGCACGAGATGTTGGGCGTGATTATGGGGCGTGGTGGTACACAGGAACTCGGAGCTACATTTTGGGGACAGACTGAACTGTCGTGCTACGACGATTCACAGCACGGGATTTGGGGCATGTCCTACAAGTAAGTTTTGGAGTGTGTGTATATGACTGATGTGACAGTTTATGTGTTGAACTAACCCACTACGTGTCAAACAGGTACCATGAGCGTGCAATGGTCACAAACGAGCGCAATCTCGTGCGTGTCTTCGACGTTGCCTTCGACGGCTACAACGGCGGTATGGACCAGAAGTACGTCAAGTGGGGCGACCCCAGCTCGCGGCACGAGTTCCAGCAGGCCACCTACGAGCGCGGTCGTGCATACAACGGGCCCAGTATGCTCGTGATGAAATTCCCGACGTCCGCCAGCCACTCCAACACGCCCTGGCCCAACCCGATTGTGTTCCAGCCCAACATGAGCGGTAACGCTACCCCTGACCCTGAAAAGGGTCCTGCCCCTTCCGACCTGCGAAACCACATGGTGTTTGACGCTAGCACCGGCAATTGTAGCGTCGATCAGGAGCAGGTCTACAAGCAGTACATGCGCGTACTCGGCATGGAGCACTGGTCCACCGTGGACCAGAGCAACAAGCCCGCTGGTGACTGCTGTATCTCCAATGAGAGTGCTAGCAATATGCTTGCTTTCCAGGGAACGATGAAAGTGTACGACAAACAATCTGGAACATTGACTGACTCTGTGCAGGGCTCTGGTCATTTGGGCCCCAGTTTCGTTGGTGTTGCTAGTGTGCGTGAGGGCAGGGGGTTGATGCCCGCTGTTGGACAGCCTGTATTGGGTCATTTGATGTGAAATAAATCAACTTTTTTGAATTTGAAGTGATATGTTTTTATATATAAGATGTTCATGACATCATTTGATTACAAAGAAATGTCCGCCCAAAAAAGGTATGCTAACAACAAAGCACAGGAGCTTCAGGCTCTGAAGGTCAAGATTGAACCCGGAGATGCCCTTGCTGAACAGGTGGCCGCGATGACTATCACGTCGTCCCAGCAGGTGGCGGCGACGGGTAACACGCAGCCCCAGCCTTCGGGTTGGAAGTCGTATCTGTCGTCGTGGTCGTCCGCGCCCGAGTCTACAAAAGTAGACCAGACCGCAAATGCACTCAGTCTGCCCCCTCTTCCGTCTCAGCAGAGTCTGCCCCCTCTTCCGTCTCAGCAGCAGCGGGGTCCAGTCACGCCTGTGAACCCTATTGGGGATCAGGCTGGCGAAATCCAGCGCTTGAAGCAGAGACTGCAGGAGGTCGAGGCCATTTGTGCCGAAACACTGGCTAAGGAGGCCGAAGCAATGGATAACAACCAGAAGTTGATCGCGGCTGTCCAGCAGTACGTGAAGAACGAGACCGAGTACACGGAGTACATCCGCCAAATGCACGCGGAATACGAGGCCATGCGTCAGACCCTGGCTCAGGCCCAGGCCGAGGCTCAGGCCGAGGCTCAGGCCCACAATCAGACTAAGCAAGAGTTACAGAAATGTGCTTTTGCATTGTCACAGCGCAACGGCAACCTTCTCTCTGACCAGCTTCAGGTTGGTCAGCTTCAAGTTGACGAACCATCACAGCCTGTGCAGGTGAAGCAGGAGGATACTACACGGTCATCCACATTGGCACAAAATATCACAAATGCATGTGCCAACGTGTGGCAGAAGATAGCACCTTCCAAACAGGAAGACGCCGCGGCTGGGGCTACGCCTCCGCCTGCGGCTGGTGCTCCGCCTCCGCCTCCGCCTCCGCCTGCGGCTAAGGTTACGCCTCCGCCTGCGGCTAAGGTTACGCCTCCGCCTGCGG
>MDTA01222980.1_pt1 | contig 10420 bp, 8 predicted proteins | sample 811151 | NCBI WGS metagenome assembly MDTA01 (sample SAMN05326648, study PRJNA326480) | marine metagenome | isolation source: seawater | place: Indian Ocean: South | collected 2010 | reverse complement strand
GAGATTTAGAATACATACTTTTATTTCTACAAGCCCATTACATATGAAGCATAAACTAAATAAAACACCAGAAGAGGTTTATGAGTCAATCAAAGAACATGTGACTTATGCAAGAAAATTTACCGACGATGTTGAGTGGTCATGTGAAGATGGAACAAGAACAGATATGGACTATATGTGTAAGACTGTTGAGCTTGCAATAAATTGTGGAGCTAGAACAATAAACATTCCTGATACAGTTGGATATACTGTACCATCTGAATTTACAAAAATTATAAAAACATTACTAAATAAGGTGCCTAATATAGATAAAGCTATACTTTCTACACATTGCCATAACGATCTAGGTTTGGCAGTAGCAAATTCATTAGCTGGTGTGCAAGCAGGAGCTAGACAAATTGAATGTACAATTAACGGTATTGGTGAAAGAGCTGGTAACGCGGCACTTGAGGAGGTGGTAATGGCTATGAAAACCAGGCCAGACCTCATGCCATATGAAACTGGAATAAATACTAAACTTTTAAGTAAAGCTTCAAAAATAGTTTCAAATGCAACAGGTTTTCCTGTTCAATACAATAAAGCAATTGTTGGAAAAAATGCATTCGCACATGAGTCAGGAATTCATCAGGATGGAATGTTAAAAAACAGACAGACCTATGAAATAATGACTCCTGAAAGTGTGGGAGTAAAACAAACATCTTTAGTGATGGGCAAACATTCTGGAAGACATGCATTTAAAGATAAATTAACAAGCCTTGGATATGTTGATGTAACAGACGATATAGTTGAAAATGCTTTTGGTAAATTTAAAATTTTAGCTGATAAGAAAAAACATATTTACGATGAGGATATTATTGCATTAGTCGATGACAGTCTAATTATAGATAATAAAGTTAGTGCGATAAACCTAAAGTCCTTAAAAGTATTTGCGGGCACTGGAGAACCACAGAAAGCAGATATGACACTAGATGTTTTTGGAGAAGTAAAGCAAGCAACCGAGACAGGAGATGGTCCTGTTGATGCAATATTTAAATGTATTAAGACTTTGTATCCACATAACATCAATTTACAATTATACCAAGTGCATGCAGTAACAGAGGGAACAGATGCACAGGCGACTGTTAGCGTCCGTATTGAGGAAAATGGAAAAACAACAGTTGGCCAAGCAGCAGATACTGATACACTTGTTGCTTCAGCAAATGCATATATTAATGCATTAAATAAAATGATTATTAAAAGAGACAAAACAGCCCCAGATAACCCACAAGTTATTGGGGATTATGATAATAAAGTGAGAGGAATATAAAATGGGAATGTTCGATAAGATAACAGGAATCTGGTCACAAGATATGGCTATAGACTTAGGTACAGCAAATACACTTGTGGTATTAAAAGCCAAAGGGGTAGTATTAAACGAGCCTTCAGTTGTAGCTGTTGCAGATAATAAAGGAAAAAAAACTGTACTAGCTGTAGGTGATGAGGCTAAAACAATGTTAGGTAGAACACCTGGAAACATACAAGCAATCAGGCCTTTAAGAGATGGAGTAATCGCTGACTTTATCGTAACTGAAGAAATGATTAAACATTTTATAAAAAAAGTACATAAAGGAAGTACTTTTGCAAACCCAAGAATTTTAATTTGTGTTCCAACAGGTTCTACGCCTGTTGAAAGAAAAGCTATTCAAGATAGTGCACTAGCTGCAGGTGCAAGAAAAGTTCAACTTATTGAAGAGCCAATCGCAGCAGCTATTGGTGCTGGTCTTCCAATATCAGAGGCAACTGGTTCAATGGTAATTGATATCGGTGGTGGAACAACAGAAATTGCTGTTATGTCGCTTGGTGGAGTTGTGTATTCAAGATCATTAAGAATAGCAGGCGATGCGATGGATGTTGCTTTACAAAATTATATGAGAGAAGAGTACAATCTTCTAATAGGTGATAGTACAGCTGAAAAAATTAAAAAAGAAGTAGGTACCGCTATCCCAACAAATAATAATAAATATCCAGTAAAAGGAAGAGATATAAGGTCAGGTACACCTAAAGAAATTAATGTGACCGAAGAGGATACAGCAGCTGCTTTAAATCCAATATTGAAAGAAATGATAGGTGGAATTAAAATGGCATTAGAAAATACTCCACCCGAACTTTCTGCAGACTTAGTAGATATGGGATTAACATTAACAGGAGGTGGTGCTCTGCTAAAAAATATTGATAGAAGATTTTCCAAAGAAACTGGTTTACCCGTTCATATCGCAGAAGATCCATTAGCATGTGTTGCAATTGGGACTGGAAAGGCTTTAGACCAAGAGGAAACTTTTTCTTCAATGCTTACAGAGTATTAAAATAAATGGCATCAGGCAGAGATGACTTTATTATTGCCATAAGATCTGCCTTTCTTAAAAAAAGCAATAAACAGCAGTTTTCTTTGTTAGCTCTTATAATTTTTTCTATTTTCTTAATTTTTTTATCAAATTTAAATTTTGTTGGAATTAAATATATTAAAATAGGGATTAACGAAGCAACTTATAGACTTTCAACCTTAGTAAGCTTCCCAGAAAAAAAATTAAATCAGTCAGCCAAATTTATTAATGATTATTTTAACGTTTATAAAGAAAATCAGTATCTTAAAAACGAAATTGATAAACTTAATAGTAAAAAATTAAATAATATATATCTAGAAAATGAAAATAAGAGATTAAAAGAATTAGTTGGTGAAAATATATCTATTCCAGACGGAATCGTATCAAGAGTTCTTATTGATAAAGATGGTAAATTTTTAAAATCAATAATTATGAATAAAGGAAGTAAAGATGGAATAAAAATTGGAATGGTTGTTTTAGAAAAAAACTATCTTGTAGGACAGGTAATTGAAGTAAATTATACAACATCTAGGGCAATACTAATTTCTGATCTAAATAGTAATATTCCTGTTGTAATTGAACCTGGGAGTTTTCAATCAATATTGAGTGGAACTGGTAAAGATTATGGTTTGATAAAATACTCTAAGAACAAGATTGATCTTAGCGAAAATGCAATTGTTTACACTTCAGGTTTAGGAGGAAATTTTAGAGCTGGTTTGCCAATTGGAAGAGTAAATAATCAAATTGAAAATTTTGCTGTTCAATTTTTTTCAGATTTATCGCAATTATCGTATGTAAAAATACAATCATTAGGAGTTAAAGAGGAATAAATGGTACAAAAAAAAATTAATTTTAAAAATAAAATATTAAAATATTTTCCTCTAATTTTATTGTATTTTTCAGTTTTAAATGAGTTTGATATTGATGTTTCAAATGTGGGATTAATATCATTTAATCTACCATTCATTATTATCTTTTACTGGAGTTTAAAAGATCCAGATCAAATAGGTAATGGATTAATATTTATTTCAGGAATTTTAAACGATGTAACTTTAGGATATCCAATAGGAATAAGTTCATTTATATATTTAACAATAATAGCTTTTGCTGCATATTTAAGAAATATTACTTTAAGACCAAACATTTACAAAGATGCGATAGTATTTCTTATAGCAATTTTGTTTGCAAATTCTGCCAATTCTTTAATTTTAAGTTTTATATTTTCAGTAGAAATTAAATTTTTTGAAATTATCGTTAATATTACCTTTACATTTTTATTATATTTTTTATTCGCAAGAATTTTTAATTATTTAAAACCTGCAGGAGTTTAAATGCTTGGAGATGGAATTGGATCAAACGTAAGAAAGTCTAAATTAATAAATAGAAGAATGTTTTTAGCTTCTGCTGCAAAAGCTGTAGTTTTTTTTGGTATTGTTGGTCGGTTATTTTATTTACAAGTAGAGCAAAATAAAAAATATTTAACGCTATCTGATAAAAATAGAATTAGGGAAAATAAACTACCCCCAATAAGAGGTGAATTTAAAGATTATTTTGGAAAAACAATAGCTGGCAATTTAGATGTTTACGAACTTCATGTTATACCAGAGCAAGTTGAAGATTTTAGAGTTTTAATTACTAGAGTAAAGCAAATACTTAATCTTTCAGATAAAGATGTTACTAAAATCTTTAAAACTAAAAAAAAACAAAAACCATGGGAGACAATTATTATCTCGGATAATTTATCTTGGAACGAATTTTCAAAAATAAATTATTATTTGTATGATCTACCGGGATTAAAGCCAATAATATCTGTGGGTAGAAATTATCCTTACAATGAAAGCTACTCACATGTTCTTGGTTATGTTGCTTATGCAAGTAAAGAGGATCTATCCTCAAGTGAAATAATTAATAAGAGACACGTTCCAGGCTTAAGAGTTGGAAAAAATGGTTTAGAAAAAACATTTGAAAATGAATTAATTGGAACTAATACAATTCAAAGATTTGAGGTTAATGCATATGGCAAACGTATTAATCAACTTGAAGTTCAAAATGGAAACCAAGGAAACTCACTAAGAATTACTATTGATACTGAAATTCAAAATTATACAAACGAGCTGCTAGCTGGTGAAGCAGGTTCAATTAGTGTTATGGATATTTATACTGGAGAAATAGTTGCAATGAACTCCTCTCCTTCATTTAATCCAAATGATTTTTTATATGGTATTGGAACAAAAGAATGGAAAGATCTAAATTCAAATCCATTTAAGCCATTAGTTAATAAAACTATTTCTGGTTTATATTCACCAGGCTCAACTATAAAACCAATAGTTGCCTTGTCTGCTCTTGAGCATGATGTAATTAAACCTTCTATGCAGGTGTTTTGTAGTGACAGTATAGATTTTTATGAACAAAAATTTCACTGTTGGAAAAAAAAAGGACATGGTTACATGAAGTTAAAAAACGCGATTAAGCAGTCATGTGATATTTATTTCTATGAGGTAGCTAGATTACTTGGTGTTGATAGGCTAAACGAAACAGCTAGAAGATTTGGACTTGGAAACATTGTTCTTAATAACTTTTTTGAAAATGAAAAAAAAGGTGTATTCCCATCTACTAAATGGAAAAAAGAGGCTATTGGGCAAAACTGGTATCTGGGAGAAACGTTAATTACAGGTATCGGACAAGGATATATTCAAAGTACTCCACTTCAACTAACTTTGATGACCGCTCAATTAGCCAATGGGGGTAATAAAATTTATCCTACATTAATTCCGACCAATAAAAATATTGATGAAATAAAAAAAGAAATGCAGGGGAACGAAGATTACGATCTACCATCTAATCATCCACCTTTGGTGAGAAACAAAGAAAATGTGAAATTTGTGTTAGACGCAATGTTTAAATCAACTAACGAAGTTTACGGAACTTCATATTCCTCAAGGATAGAAGATCCAAAATATCAATTTGCTGGAAAAACTGGAACTGCGCAGGTCAAACGAATTACGGAGGAAGAAAGAGAATTAGATAGAAAATTAGAACAAATTCCATACAAAGAAAGAGATCATGCTTGGTTTATTGCATTTGGTCCATATAAAAATCCAAGATATGCTTTAACAGTTTTAGTAGAACATGGAGGATCTGGAAGTTCAACTGCTGCTCCTATAGCTAAAAAATTATTAAAAAAAATAATTGATAGACATGAAGAAAGAGAAACAATTAGAAATAAGAATATATATTTATCATGAAAAATTATAGTTCATTTGGAGAGGTATCTTTTTTTCAAAAAATAAAATCTATGGATTTTTATTTATTAATTTCAATAATTCTTTTAGGGATAGTAAGTGTTATAGCAATGTACTCAACTGATATTAGTGATGGAAATTTTTACCACAGTTTTAATCACGCATTAAGATTTGGAGTATTTTTTAGTTTAATGATTTTTTTATCTTTCATAAATATTAAGTATTATTTTTCATTGAGTATCATTTTTTATCTTGTAGTATTAATATTACTTATTGGAGCTACATTTTTTGGGACAACTGTTCAAGGATCGCAAAGATGGATTAACTTATATTTTTTGAATCTCCAACCATCAGAGCTAATGAAAATAGCAATTATAATTTTTTTAGCCAGATACTACCACAGGGTACAACCTGATGCTGTTAATACAATTAAAAAATTTATTATACCTTTCGTAATTTTAATAATTCCAATTTTATTAGTGTTAAGCCAGCCAGATTTAGGAACCTCTGTGTTAATAGCTTTAAGTGGTATTGCAGTTATATGGTTAGCTGGAATAAATATTAAGTATGTTGTTTACTCTTTCTTAGGCGTGGTAATTTCATTTCCATTTGTGATTTCTATGTTAAAACCATATCAAAAATTAAGGATTTTGACTTTTATTAATCCTGACAGAGATCCTTTAGGGGCTGGTTATCAAATCATTCAATCTAAAATAGCAGTTGGATCAGGAGGTTTGACTGGAAAGGGTTTCTTAAAAGGTACACAGGGGTATCTAGATTTTTTACCTGAGAAACATACAGATTTCATATTTACATTATTTTCAGAAGAATTTGGATTTATAGGATCAGTTTTACTCTTAATTCTTTATGCATTCATAATATTTAGAATTTTGATTATAGGATCAAATTCAAGAAATTATTTTGGTAAATTTTTTTGTTATGGTTTTGCTATTTCTATATTCTTTTATATTTCTGTAAATATGTTAATGGTATTGGGAATGTTACCTATAGTAGGATCTCCATTGCCTATAATGTCCTATGGAGGGTCGTCCATGTTGTCTATGATGATAGCCCTAGGTATTGTTATGAGTGTTAGAATATATTCTAGAGAAATAATTAATTAGGTGTAAAAGCAAGTCTCACTTCCATAGGATCAATTTGTCACCTGATACAAATATAGGTTTTTTAATAGATTGCGCCATGCAAAGAAAAGAAAGAATTGCAATTATTGGTGCCGGTATCCAAGGTGTTTGTACGGCATTATTTTTACAAAAAAAAGGATTTAATGTAACTTTATTTGATAGAGATGAGCCAGGTAATGCAGCATCTTATGGAAATGCAGGACATTTTTCACCTTATGCCTCTTTACAACTTAATAGAACTGATATTTTGTCTGATGTTCCTGCAATGCTTTTAAGTAGTCGTGGTCCATTAGCCCTTAAGTGGAATTATATTCCAAAAATGATTCCTTGGTTCACTAAATTTGTATTTAATTCATCAAAAATTAAAATGATGCATACAGCAAAGTACATGCATCAAATATTAAATTTATCTTTAAATGCTTTTGATGAGCTTTTTCAAGATGTAGATTTAGAAGATTTGGTTGTTAGTAATGGGATCATATATGTTTGGGAAAAGAAAGGACTTAAAAGTAGAGATTTAGAAATAAATATAAGAAAAGAACTAGGAATTGAACAACAAATTTTAACAAGAAAGGAAATTCACGATCTTGAGCCAAATATCAAACCTTTTTATCATGGAGGTGTTCTTTATAAATATGCAAGACATGCAAGAAATCCAAAAAAAATATTGATAAAATTATTTGAAAATTTCTTAAATAAAGGTGGTAAGTTTTTAAAATTAAATATTCAAGATTTGGATTTTGATGATAAGAAGCCTGTTTTAAGGTCTGAAGCTCAACGTTTTTTATTTGATAAATTAATAATCGCATGTGGTGCATTTTCTAAGAGGTTAACAGATCAATTGCATGAAAAAATTCCATTAGATACTGAGAGGGGTTATCACGTGCATTTTAAAAATCATGAAAAACTTTTATCAAGACCTGTGGTATGGTCAGACAGAGGATTTGGAATTACTCCAATGGAGCAAGGTTTAAGAGTAGTTGGAACCGTTGAATTTGGTGGTTTGAACAATCCCCTATCAAAATCAAGAGTTAAAAATTTAATTTTGAATGCTAAAGATATGATAGATGGTATTCCTAAAGATGAAGATCACGAAGATGAATGGCTGGGTTTCAGACCCACCTTACCAGATTTTTTGCCAGTAATTGGTCCTTCTAAGAATTATGAAAACGTTTTTTATTCATTTGGCCACCATCATCTCGGCTGGACATTAGGAGCGATTTCGGGCAAAATAATATCTAAGATGATTGCAGAAGAAAAAACTAATTTAGACTTAGAACCGTATAGTTCAGCAAGATTCTCTTAAATATTTGTGAAAAATAAAAACAATTTAGCCTATATTTTATTAGTGTTAACTACACTTTTTTGGTCGGGTAATTTTATAGTTGGTAAAGCCGCAAGTACATTTGAAATTCCACCATTCTCGTTGAATTTTTATAGATGGTTATTCGCTGGATTATTACTTTTGCCATTTACCTTAAAAGAAATTTTAAATAAAAAAAATTACATTCTTGAAAATTTTGGTTTTTTTATAATTTTAGGAATAACAAGTATAACTATTTTTAATTCAACAGTTTATTATTCTTTATACTACATGCAGGTTATAAGTGGTGTATTAATGATTTCTACCATTCCTGTTTGGATAATGTTTATTTCCTCTATTTTAGGAATTGAAAAAACAAATAAATTTCAAATATTTGGTGTTTTTTTATCTCTTTTAGGAGTTTTGTTTATTATTACAAAATCTGATATTGAAGTTATAAAAAATCTTGCTTTTAATAGAGGTGATTTAATAATGGCGATTGGAATGTTTGCGTGGGCACTATATTCTGCACTTCTCAAAAAAAAAACGCATCAGATTTCACAGATAGCATTATTAGAGGTAGTTATAATTACTGGCTTAGTATTTTTAATCCCAATTTATATTTTAGAAATGAATCTTGGAAATAAAATTGTAATTGGAAAACCATTTATACTAACTTTATCTTATGTTGTATTATTTCCAGGACTAGCAGCTTTCTTTTTCTGGATCAAAGGTATTGCAATTATAGGAGCAAATAGAGCAGGAGTTTTTTTACATCTTATGCCTGTATTTGGCTCTATAATGGCAATAATTTTTTTTGATGAGAAATTTATGATCTACCATTTATTAGGCGCAATTTTTATTATTGCTGGCATAACACTTTCAAATAGAAAAATTAAAAATGCTTAAAGTAGCAATATTAGATGATTATCAAAACGTTTCGCAGGAATTTGTGGATCTTAAAAAACTTTCAGGAAAATATGAAATAAAAATTTTTAGTGAACCTTTTATCGACGAAAATGATGCTATAGACCAATTAAAAGACTTTGAGGCCTTGTTGATAATGAGAGAACGAACAAAAATTACATCAACTTTAATAAATAATTTAAATAATTTAAAATATATAATTACCAGTGGAATGAGAAATAAATCTATTGATTTAGAAACTGCAAAAAAGAGAAAAATCATTGTTACAGGTACTGAAATAAATATTAACCCAACTTGTGAGCTAACCTGGGCTTTAATATTAGGTTTAGCTAGAAATTTTAAAACAGAAATAGATAATATGTACCAAGGTTATTGGCAAACAACAGTTGGAATAGAATTAAAAGGAAAAATACTAGGGTTAATTGGATTAGGAAGAATTGGTTCACAAGTGGCAAAAATTGCTAAAGCATTTGGGATGCAAGTAATGGCGTGGAGTGAGAATTTAGACTTAAATAAATGTACTGAATTAAATGTTTTACCATCAACTAAAGAAGATTTAATAAAGAGCTCAGATTTTATTTCTATACATGTTCAAGGAGGTGAAAGATATAGAGATTGTATTACTTTAAAAGAATTTGATAAAATGAAAAAAACTGCATTCTTAATCAATACATCGCGCGGACCAATTGTAAATGAAGATGATTTAATTATTGCATTGTCAACAAATGTAATTTCTGGTGCAGGAGTTGATGTTTATAACAAAGAGCCATTACCAGAAAGTCATAAATTAAGATTTCTTCAAAATGCGTTAATACTTCCGCATCTTGGCTATGTAACAGCAGAAAATTATTCAAAATTCTATACACAAATGATTGAAAATTTAGAAGCATGTGTTGAAGAAAAACCAATTAGATTAATTGAAAATTAATGGAGTTACCTATTGTTAATCATCCAGATTATGTTGCTAAAATCAATGACGACAATAAGTTTCCAATAAAAAAGTTTGGTGAGATAGCTAATCACCTTAAAGAAAAAAATATTGTAAAAAAATTTTTTATTCCAAAACCATGTTCTTTTGAAACTTTAAATCAGGCCCATTCAAAAGACTATATAAACAATATTCAAAACAAAACTTTGGATCATTTAAGCCAGAGAAAAATTGGTTTTCCATTAAATGATAGCGTTGTCCAAAGATCGTTTGTTGCAACAGGCGGTACAGTCCTTGCAAGCAAACTTGCAATAAATTTTGGACTGGCTTGTAATACAGCAGGAGGAAGTCATCATGCAAGTTTTAACGAAGGTGCTGGTTTTTGTGTTTTTAATGATGTCGCTGTTGGTGCGAAATATTTGCAAAAAAAAGGATACGCAAGAAAGATATTAATTGTAGATTTAGACGTTCATCAAGGAAACGGAACTGCAGATATTTTTAAAGATGATAATTCTGTT
>MDTA01217367.1_pt1 | contig 10420 bp, 10 predicted proteins | sample 811151 | NCBI WGS metagenome assembly MDTA01 (sample SAMN05326648, study PRJNA326480) | marine metagenome | isolation source: seawater | place: Indian Ocean: South | collected 2010 | reverse complement strand
GCTACATTGCTGTTGGAACAGTTTGGCCAAATATTTTAGTATTTGGTTTAGATGACTTCTTTGCTAACCTTGGTGGTGGTGGTGGATATGCTTGGATGATTGGTGCTGCTTTAGGTGCTATAATTCATTTAGCAATATCTAATAGAAGTAAATAAAAAAACTCTCTCTCAGAGGTTAAATAGATCCTGTCACGTGAATAACGTGGCAGGATTTTTTTAGTTTATTGATTTATCTTTTAAACCTTCGAGGAATGAAAGGCATTTTTTAATTTCACTTAATTCAATAAATTCATCAATTTTGTGAGCTTGTTCAATAGAACCTGGGCCACATACAACTGTACTTATTCCTATTTCTTGGAAAAGGCCAGCTTCTGTTCCAAAAGATACAACTTCTCTAGAATTATCACCTGTTATACTTGATACAAATTCACAAGCTTGTGATTCATTTACCCGATTAAATCCTATTACTTCTCCAATTATTTCTTTACGAATGTTTGATTCAGGAAAAGTTTTTTTCATTTCAGGTAATAAATCCTTCTTTACAAAACTTTCTATTTGCTCTGTAACAAAAATTCCATCTTCTTTTACTACAGGTCTAGTTTCCCATTCAACTTTACACTTATCAGCAATTACATTATGAGCAATACCTCCCGAAATTCCTCCTATTGAAAGAGTTGAATACGGAGGATCAAAAATACAATCTTTGGGCGCTCTTTTTATTAATTCTTTTCTTAATTCCAAAAGTTTACTTACATATCGAGAGGCATATTCTATTGCATTAACACCTTTGTTTGGCTGTGAGCTATGTCCGGCCAGTCCTTCAAAATGAATTGTATACTCATTCATTCCTTTATGCGCATCAATAATTTTCATTTTCGTTGGCTCACCAATTATACAAATTCCATCTTGAATTCTTCTTTTTTTTAATTCTTTAATTAAAAGTGGTGCACCAATGCAAGCTGTCTCTTCATCAAATGTAAAAGAAAAATGAATATCTCTATCTAAATTTACACTTGATAGTTCAGGAACATAAGCGAGTACACACGCTATGAAACCTTTCATATCGCATGAACCTCTGCCAAAAAGTTTATCATCTTTTATTGTTGCAATAAATGGATCTGTAGACCATCCTTTCGAAACTGGAACAACATCAGTGTGTCCAGATAAAATTATAGGTTTCTTCCCATTAGTTATTTTTCCTTTAATAGTGCCGAATAGATTTACCCTTTCTTTGTTTTCATCAAAAACTCTAAAAGTCGAAACTCCATTTTTTTTTAAAATTTCATCACAATAATCAATCAAAGGACCATTATCTCTTCCAGATATTGTTCTAAAACTAATTAGATCAGTTAAAATCTTGATTGATTTTTGATACAAATTGCTGTCTAAACTCATAAATTTAATTATATATTATTATTATGAAAGAACAAATAACCTACGATATTTTTGACAAAGTAGATATAAGACTAGGAACGGTTTTAAGCGTTAAAAAAAACGAAAAAGCGAAAAAACCCTCTTTAGTTATTGAAGTTGACTTTGGGAAAGATATAGGCATTAAACAATCTTCAGCTCAAATTACACATTATTATACAGCTGAAAATTTGATTGGAAAGCAAGTAATTGGAGTATGTAATTTTCCAGAAAAAAATATTGCAGGAGTCAAATCTCAAGTTTTAATTTTAGGATCGATTGATAAAGAGGGTAAGGTTACATTGCTCCATCCCTCTCAACCAGCAGAGAACGGTTTACCTATTGCTTAAAACATGCACCCAGAAATAGTATCAATTGCATTATTTTGGTTTGTTACAGCATATACCCCTGGACCAAATAATGTCGTAGCCTCTTACTCTGGATTTAATTTTGGAATTATTAAAACTATTCCTCATATTCTTGGTGTTACACTTGGTTTTACTTCTTTAGTGCTTTTTTTAACAATAGGATTAATTAATGTTTTTAAATTATTTCCAATAATTCAAGTTATAATGAAATATCTTGGAACTCTATTTTTAATTTATCTAGCTTATAAAATTGCAACCTCAACCTCATCAGAAGAAACAAAAAAAGAAAATCCAGTAAAATTTATCGAAACTTTTCTTTTTCAATATTTAAACCCCAAAGGTGTTACAGTAGCAATAATCGTTGTTTCAACTTATGTCGAGTTAGGTGAGAATTATATCAATTATGCGACTCATGTTGTATTTCTAGCTTTGTTATTCTCATCTACAAGTATTACATTATGGACATTTATAGGTAAATTTTTACGAAAATTTGCGACAAATGATAAATTTATTAAATACTTCAATTATGCTATGTCAAGCCTTCTTCTTTTGAGCATAATTACATTCTATATATAAAATATGAAACCAGGAAAAAAAAATTCTTACAATTGCTTAAAATCCATAAATATAGAGGGTAAAAACTTTAAGTACTTCTCCTTAAAAGAGGCTGAAAAGAATGGACTAAGTGGAATATCTAAACTCCCAAAGTCTTTACTGGTTTTATTGGAAAACCTTTTAAGATTTGAAGATGATATTTCCGTTACCAAAAGTCAAATTGAAGCAATAAAAGACTGGCTTAAAACAAAAAAATCGAAAACAGAAATTGCCTATAGACCTGCAAGAGTGCTGTTACAAGATTATACCGGTATACCTGCTGTAGCGGACCTTGCAGCAATGAGAGAAGCAGTAAAAGAAAGAAATATGGATCCAAAAAAAATAAATCCATTATCCCCCGTGGACTTAGTTATTGATCATTCCGTACAAGTTGATGATTTCGCTAATTCATCATCCTTAAAAAAAAATGTTGATATAGAATTTAATAGAAATGGAGAGAGGTACTCATTTTTGAAATGGGGTCAACAAGCATTTGATAATTTTAGAATTGTTCCACCTGGAACTGGTATTTGTCATCAAGTGAATTTGGAATATTTATCAAAAGTTGTTTGGAATTCTAAATACGATCAGGATGAATATATTTTTCCAGATACTCTTGTCGGAACAGATAGCCATACAACAATGGTAAATGGTTTGTCAGTTTTAGGGTGGGGAGTTGGTGGAATCGAGGCTGAAGCAGGAATGCTAGGTCAACCTATTTCAATGTTAATACCTGAAGTAATTGGGTTTGAATTAACAAATAAACTACCAGAGGGAACTACCGCAACAGATTTAGTTTTAACTGTTGTTAAAATTCTAAGAGACAAGGGGGTGGTAGGAAAATTTGTAGAATTTTATGGATCAGGTTTAAAAAATCTAAGTTTAGCTGATAGAGCAACTATTGCTAATATGGCTCCAGAATATGGAGCAACTTGTGGTTTTTTTCCTGTTGATAACGAAACACTAAAGTATTTAAAATTTTCTGGCAGAGATAATAAAACTGTAAATATTGTTGAGATATACTCTAAAAACCAAGGTCTTTGGGCAAGTGAGGAAATTGAGTTTACCGATGTTGTAAAATTAGACATGTCAACTGTAGTACCTACAATTTCAGGGCCAAAGAGACCACAAGATAAAGTATTGCTTAATATGGCCAAAGAGTCATTTGAAAAAAATTTAAAAGAGACAACAAGTCGTTCAATACCAAATTTTGGAAAAGTATCTAAAACAGATTTTGAAATTAAAGATGGTTCAATAGTAATTGCTGCTATTACATCTTGTACAAATACATCAAATCCAAATGTTTTAATTGGAGCAGGGCTTCTTGCAAAAAAAGCAATTCAAAAGGGATTACAGACAAAACCATGGGTAAAAACCTCTTTAGCACCAGGATCTCAGGTAGTAACAGATTATTTAAAAAAATCTGGACTAAATAAATATTTAGATGAACTAGGATTTAATCTAGTAGGATATGGATGCACAACATGTATCGGTAATTCAGGCCCTTTACCAGAAAATATTTCAAAAACTATAAAAGAAAATGATATTTGCGCAGTTTCAGTGCTATCAGGGAATAGGAACTTTGAAGGTAGAATTTCTCCTTTGGTAAAGGCAAATTATTTAGCTTCGCCACCATTGGTAGTAGCTTATTCTATTGCAGGATCAATGATGACAGATTTATACAAAGACCCTTTAGGTAAAGATAAAAGTGGAAAAGATGTATATTTAAAAGATATCTGGCCAAGCAATAAAGAAATAGAAGAAGTCTTATTACAATCTTTAAATCCTGAAATGTTTATAGAAAGATATTCAAATGTTTCAAAAGGACCTGAACAGTGGCAACAAATAAAAACAAAAGAAAGTAGTATTTATGATTGGGATGAAAATTCTACTTATGTAAAAAAACCACCATTTTTTGAAAATCTTTCAAATGAGCCTGAAGGATTTAAAGCAATAAAAGATGCAAGACCTCTTTTAATTTTAGGTGATAGCGTCACAACTGATCACATCTCTCCAGCTGGCACTATACAAAAAGAAAGTCCATCAGGTGAATACTTCATGGAACATCAAATTCTTCCCAAAGATTATAATTCTTACGGATCAAGGCGTGGAAATCACGAAGTTATGATGAGAGGAACATTTGCTAATATTAGGATAAGAAATCAAGTTGCCCCTAACACAGAGGGTGGTTTTACTAAATTATATCCAGAAAACAAAGTTATGCCAATATACGATGCAGTAATTGAATATAAAAAAAGAGGGACAGATCTTATTGTGATTGGTGGCAAAGAATATGGTACGGGCTCGTCTAGAGATTGGGCAGCAAAGGGAACGAAACTATTGGGAATAAAAGCAGTTGTTGCAGAAAGCTTTGAGAGAATACATAGATCTAATTTAATTGGTATGGGAGTTTTGCCATTACAGTTTATTAACGGAATAAATCGAAAAAATCTTAACTTAAATGGGTCAGAATTATTTACTGTATCAAAGTTAGAAAATGGAATTAACCCATCCGAGGAAGTTGAATTAGAAATTAAATATAATAATAGTGAAATTAAAAAAATAAGAGTATTGTCAAGAATAGACACAAAGAATGAGTTGGAGTATTATAAAAATGGTGGAATTCTTCAATTTGTACTTAGAAATATGATTTAAAATGAGTGAAGACATGCAAACAATACCCGTTATCGAGAAAAAAAACGATATGAAAAATATTTTGATGAGTAATAAAAAATCTATTTTTTCTATAGTAATAATAATATTATTAACTCTCTTTGGATATTTTTTTTATTTAGATTTTAAAAAAAGTCAAAATATAGAAATTTCAGAAAAATATAATCTCGCTATAATTAACTACGATAATGATAATCCAAATTTGTCAATTTCAGAAATGAAGAATGTAATCAAATCTGATGATGCTACATACTCACCACTAGCGTTGTATTTTTTGTTAGATAATGAACTATTGCAAAATAAAGATGAAATTAATGGCTATTTTGATTTTTTAATTAAGAATAAAAAAATTGAGAAAGAAATTAAAAATTTACTAATTTTTAAAAAAGGTCTTTATAATTCAGAATTCGCAAGTGAAGATGAGCTACTTAAAATATTTAATCCATTAATAAATTCTGAAAATTTATGGAGATCTCATTCCCTTTATATTATTGCAGAGTATTTTTTTTCAAAAAATGAAATGCAAAAATCAAAAGAATTCTTTGAAAAAATTTTACAACTTGAAAATTCCAATTCCCAAATAAAATTAGAAGCTCAAAAAAGATTAAAAAGAGACTTTAGTGTATAAAAAAATATTATTTTTAGCTGCTATAATTATTTTAAATCAATGCTCTTTAGACACCAAAACAGGTCTTTGGACAGAAAAACAAGTCATAGAAAAAAAAGAAGAAAATTTAGAAGAAGTATTTAAAACACAAGAAATAATAGAAAAAGAATTTAACTCGAATTTAAAAATTAAAATAACTAGCCCCTATAAACAAAAACCATTTATAAATAATTTAACGAATAATACTGGCTACATAAATTTTGATAGTGAATTAAAAAATATTTCAAAGTTTAAATTTAAGAAAATTAAGAACTTTAATTTTATAAATCCAGACTTGTTAATAGGCAATGATAATTCACTAGTATTTTTTGATGAAAAGGGTTCAATTTTAAAATTTGATGAAAACTCGAAATTATTATGGAAAAAAAATTACTATGATAAAAAACAGATAAAACAAAAACCATCTTTATATTTTTCAACAAACAATAAAACCTTAATTGTTGCCGACAGTATAGCTAATTTATATGCTATAAATTTTACTGATGGAAATTTAATCTGGAAAAACTTTAGTACAGCATCATTTAATTCTGAGATCAAAATTGTAGAAGATAAAGTTTTTTTAGTAGATTTTGAAAATGTTTTAAGATGTATTTCTATTAAAAATGGCAAAGAGATTTGGAGTTTTGGGACAGAAAAATCTTATATAAAATCTCAAAGAAAACTATCTGTTATTGTTCAAAATGAATTAGTCATATTCATTGATACATTTGGCGATATTAATGCAATTGATATTAATACGGGACGGTTGATTTGGCAGGCACAAACAATGAATGAGGATATTTTTGAAAGTGCTTTTCTATTAAAAAATTCAGGATTAGTTTATGATGATGGCTTAATATTCGTATCAAATAATCAAAATAAATTCTTTGCAGTTGATGCACGTAATGGTTTCATAAAATGGGAACAATCAGTAAATTCTTATATAGAGCCTACAGTTATTGAAAACTTAGTATTAACTGTTTCAGAGGAAGGATATTTTTTTGTTATAAACAAATCAAACGGAAGTATTCTTAGATCAACAAATATTTTAGACACAACAAACTCAAAAAAAGTTTTTCCAACTGGTTTTATTGTAGCAAAAAAATATATATTTGTAAGTTTAAGTAATGGTAGATTATTAAAAGTAAGTATTAAAGATGGAAAAACCAAAGATATAATCAAAGTTGATGGTGGCAAAATATCTAAACCATACATTCTTAATCAACAGATGTATATCTTGAGAGATAATGCAATAATTAAAATAGATTAATGTTTCTAAAATTGTTGGAAAAAATTGGGAGAAAAAAAATAGTTTTAGATAGAGGACCATCTCATCCAAAATTCAGTGAAGCAAAACCTTGGATGAACAGATATTACGTATTATTTAGAAATAGACCAAAATGGTTTCCATTTAATATTTTAATACATGAAATGCTAGATGATGATCATGGAGATGGAGTTCATAATCATTTGTGCCCTTTCTTAACTATTATTATTAGGGGAGGATATTACGAAACATTAAAAGATGGAAAATACTGGAGACCTCCAGGTTATATTGGTTTCAGGTCTGCAAATACATTTCACAGGGTTGATTTAAAGCCAGGTACGAGACCAATGACTATTTTTTTTCCAGGACCTTTTGGACTAAGAAAAGGACCAAGATCAGAGTATGGAATAGATTTTAAAACAAAAATTAAATGATTCAAAAATTTTTTAATCTTGAAATAACAACTAGTGGACAAAAATTATATAACTTTACAGATAAAACTGAAGAATGGGTCAAACAAAATCAATTTTCAAATGGAATTCTAAATCTTAGCATCCAACATACTAGCGCATCTTTAATTGTCCAAGAAAATGCTGATCCCGATGTTCAGACAGACTTAATAAATTATTTTGATAAATTGGTACCAATGGATGGAAAAAGTTACATACATACTGCTGAAGGAAAAGACGATATGCCTGCACATATTAAATCTAGTCTAACGAACAATCAAATTTCTTTGAGTGTTAAGGATAGTCAAATACTACTTGGAACATGGCAAGGTATATATTTATTTGAACATAGGTTAAATCCAACAAAAAGAATAATAATTCATCACTTTATCGGAGAGAAATAAAAATTTATCTATATGGGTCGTACGCCCACTGCAAAATCGCTTGTCTCTGTCTTCTTCTACAGTCTAAGTTTCCTTTTTCACAGTTTTTTTCTATAGCAGTTACGTGTCTGCGAAAATTTTTCCACCGTTTAATTTGGATCAAATCTATATGCTGAACACGTCTACCCATAGTATACCTACAATACCACTGAAACCATCCTAAAGGATCCTCTTTAAATATCCAACCTTTTTCAATCCAATGCTCCCTAGATAGTCCAGCTTTAATTTTGAACCTATTCAGATTTACATCAAATGATTTTGATATTTCTACATTTTTAAACCAAGAACTTGGAAATTCTTTTATATTAAGACCAAAATAAGATCCTCCAAAAACACCCATCTCTAACATTTTTTTTGGAGAAAGTTCTGGTTTGAATAATTTATATAAACTTTTAATTTCTTTTTCACTTAAAATTGATTTTTTCATTTAATTTTTAGTCATTTAATAATTTTTGATATAATTCCTTATCAACATCTCCTTCACATCCTAATAAAAGAACCTGAGAATTGTTATTTAAATTTAATTTCTCTTTTAGCTTAATGTCATTGCAAGATGCAATTAAACTTATAATACCTGGTGTCGCACACTCGCCTCCTATAAGCTTTTTGTCACTTAAAGATGAATTTGCTAAAAGTTTAACAGTATCTGAAATTTTATCATCAGGAACTGTAATACAAAAATTTGAATTGTTATTAATTATTTTCCAAGGAATTAGAGATACTTCTCCGCATGACATTCCACCCATTAAACTCTCTTTTTTAATGTCAATTTTTACTATTTTATTTTCATTAACTGCTCTAAGTACACAATCTGCTGACGCCGGTTCAACAATAATAATATTTGGAATATTATTTAGATATCTTGCACAACCAGCAATCATAGCAGCTGCCATTCCTCCAACTCCTGCCTGTAAAAAAATATGTGTAATTTCGTTATTGTTTAATTGATCTGATATTTCTTTCATCATCACTGAGTATCCAGCCATAGTTAGTTTTGGCACTATTTCATATCCCTCCCACGCTACATCCTGAACTATTTCCCATCTGTTATTTTTTGACTGTTTAATACATTCTTTTAAAGAATTGTCATAATTTCCTTTTACCCTAAATACTTCAGCTCCAAATCCTCTCATAGCTTCTGCTCTACTTTCTGAAACAAACTCACTGATAAATATTTTACATTTTAACCCAAGTCTTTTTGCACCCCAAGCAACAGAACGTCCATGATTACCCGCTGTCGCAGTTGAGACAATTATATTTTTTTTATTTTGTGATATCTTCTGTACTGCATAAGCTCCACCTAAAGCTTTAAAAGATTTTAAATTAAATCTTTTAGACTCATCTTTATAAAAAATATTTTTTAATTTTAATTCAGAGGACAAATGATTTAAACTTTCTAATGGAGAAGGGGTATAACCTTCCCATTTTGAAATTACATTGTATGCATCATCAATTTCATCCTTTGATAAAACTTCAAATATTTTATTTTTATCAAATTTATAGTTTTTATTTTCTAAGAAACTTGAATATTTCCATGATTTATCATTGGAAATTTTATTCATTAATTAACAGTCCAGAGTATTATTTCTTTCCCAGGTAGTTATCGGGGATCTTTTGTCAAATCTATCTTCTTGATCAAAAGAATCTATTTCTTGTTTTTTTAGTTTAATGTAACTTGCAATTACCTTTTCTCCAATAGCGTCTCTTAAAGTTTTGTTTTTCTCTAAATTTTCTAGAGACTCTTCAAGTTCGTTTGGAAGCTTTTCTAAATTTGGATAATTTTTATGATCTGTATACATATTACAAAACAATGGTTCTCCTGGATCGATTTTATTATTTATACCATCCAGACCTGCTGCTATTACTCCTGCCTGTAATAAATATGGATTTGATGATCCATCCATCAATCTGAGTTCAAATCTACCAGGATCAGGAACTCTGATCATATGAGTTCTATTATTTCCAGTATAAGAAATACTGCTAGGAGACCAGCTTGCGCCTGATTTTGTTGGAGGCGCGTTTATTCTTCTATAACTATTAATTGTAGGATTAAAGAATGCCGCTAAGGAAGTTGCATTTTTTATAATCCCACCCAAAAAATTGTATGCTAACTTGCTTAAACCCAATCTATCCCCTTTTTCTAAAAATTTATTTGATTTACCATCCCACAACGATATATGAGCATGACAACCGTTTCCTGTTAAGTTTTCAAATGGTTTAGGCATAAAAGTTGCTCTTAATCCATGTTTTTCTGCTAGAGATTTAACCATAAATTTAAAGAAAGTATGTCTATCAGCAGTAATTAAACTATCCGAATAGTCCCAATTCATTTCAAATTGGCCATTAGCATCCTCATGATCATTTTGATAAGGATTCCATCCTAGTTCGATCATACAATCGCAAATTTCTTTTATTAAATCATATCTTCTCATAAGCGCAGACTGATCATAACAGGGTTTAGACTGTATATCTCTTGGATCTGATATTGATTTACCATCATCAGATAATAAAAAATATTCACATTCTACACCTGATTTCATTTTTAAATTTCTTTTAGATAATTTTTCAATC